>Ga0078972_1000210_pt1 | contig 230911 bp, 202 predicted proteins | sample YelNatPaOPGAMG01_FD_67568 | JGI IMG/M metagenome (GOLD analysis project Ga0078972, IMG submission 67568) | Hot spring thermophilic microbial communities from Obsidian Pool, Yellowstone National Park, USA - OP-RAMG-01 (SPADES assembly) (version 2) | ecosystem: Environmental > Aquatic > Thermal... | reverse complement strand
CCATCTGCATCTACTAAAATTAAGCGAGGAATAGCAGTGATATCAAAATAGTTAGCCATAGCAGATTTAAAATTATTGATAAGTAAATAAGATTGCTGTTGATTAATACCTAATTCATTTTGTTTTTTTAACCAATCACTTTTATTGTTATCAAATGAAATATAAATGATATCAATATTGTCATTATATTCTTTCATTTTTGCTTCCAGTATCGGTATTTCCTTAATACATGGGCTACACCAAGATGCCCAACAATTAATGATGATTGGTTTTTTATTTAAACATTTTTGAATATTGGAAAATTGCATAGTAGCCGATAAAAGTAAAGCACTAAAGGCATCGTTTTTAGTTATTTTATTTTTTTCTCTATGCCTTTCCACCAGTGAATCAAGGATATGAATTTGTGAGGCCGTAGGATAGTTGAATTTAAAATTGTTACATAAACTATCAAAACACGAGAAATGTTTTTTTTCATTATTCATGATGTATCTCGACAATAAAATGGCACCGGTATTTGAATTGGGGAATGCATTTTTTATGGCCAAATAAGTTGCTTGAAAGGTATTTTCAGGATTGGTAGTTTGTTGCAAATATTTAACCAAATACTTTTCAACATAATCTAAATAAGCATCAGCGTATAAGGGCGTTTTAAATAAATAGCGATAATTAAAATCAATGTTTTTTAGTGTACTGGCATACTTTTCAGGTAAAATGTCATTACCCTGTAATGGTATTAACAAGTTTATTACATAAGCTGCATAACATTCTGCGTTTACAAGTTCAGCTATACCTTTCGGAATGTTATATTTTGAGGTATATTGATGAATTATCTTTAATCTTGATAAATAAATATTGCTTACAGAATCGTAATAATCATTTAACGAATATTTGTCAGGTTCAAATTTTATAAAATATTTATAAACATATCCTGTGTAATAGGTAAGCGTGTCAAGTATAGTATATAAATACTTGTTTTTTCCCTGATAGATATAATCATAGGCCCAATATGCATAAAATCTATTATTTATTTTAATGCTATCATCTCTTACGCCTCTTCTATGTATTTGAATATTGACTTGATCATTCGGTATAAGAATTGTTTCTTTTCCGAACAAATCAGCAAAAAAACCTATCGAAGTATCTTTTATTTGGTATTCTACTGTCGTTTTAGATCTATTATTTGTTATATCATATGCCTTTATTGTGTCTAAATAATATGGATTCGCAAACAGCGTTCCTTGTGTATTAATGGGTGCATATATTTTAAAATAAAAACTATCCGGATGTACTTTTTCTGAATCTATGAAATGGATAGTCACCTGCGAAAAAGCATTTATTTTTAAAATTATCAATATAAGTGTAACAAAAAATTTTTTCACTTGTTTTGTTTTGATTAATTACTGTCGTTAATTAATGTATAATAGATGTGTTTCCGTTTTATTTTACCTAATTTGTCGATCCGCATACAACATCATCACAACAATTGGATGCTGCGCAAATTTGATCTGCAACTGTTTGACAATCACTTGTGGAACCATTACAATTAACAAAGTTGCTTCCACCACCACACCCATTGTCGCTGTTAATGAAAAGGTACATCCGGCGTTTATTTATGTGCATGCTTTAATTTTTTAACTTCATTCTTGCTCATTACTGCTGTAAATTGTAAAGTTTAAGTATTTTTTTGTATTATTAAAATATTTTAAGTGATTGATTTTTTGAAAGGATCTTAGAGCGTTCATTTGCATTGACTTTTACGGTTTGCTGCTTGTATATCCCAGAATTTGATTTAGTAATATTTTCTTTTATGGAACTTTATGAAAAGAAGATTCATGTTTATTCATTTTTTTTCAGCTAAAAAATTATTTAAAGCTTCAGGTGTTATATCTTTTCGGATAATAACATAATTACTATCTAAAAGAAAGTTTCTAGGGTAAGTATCAATGGCTAACTTGTAGGCCTGCTCGCCGTTTTTATCTAATAATTGTTTCCATGGTAGTTGTTGTTCATCAATTATCTTTTGCCAGTTTACTATATTTTGATTGTCATCAATAGATATCCCAATCATATCAAAATTAACATTTTTGAATTGCTGATATATTTGTTTGAATTGTGAAAACTGCCCAATACAAGGGTTACAATGGCTGAACCAAAAATCAATCAGTATATACTTGTTCGATTGTCGGTGTGTAAAAAGTTTTGTAGGATGATTAGACCTGTCTAATAATGTTAAATTTGGAAAAACACGATGCAGGCTTAATCTAGAGGCAGCTTTTAATTTTTTAGCTAAACTGGTACCAGTATAGCTCATTTTAACCGCATCAGACAAATAAGCAAATGCTGTATCTAAATGGGGATTGTAATTGAAAGAAAGCATTCTTGCCAATTGCCACAATGCCATGTATGAATCCGGATTTTTTTTAGTATATTGTTGTATGGTCTCTACTGTATAATGATGTTGCTTAAATTGGCGCAATTCCTGCATTGTTTTATTATTTATGTCAGGAATTTCACGGAGGGAATCAACATGGCATGTGATGGTTTGTGTCCCGGCATCAATATAAAACTGGTCTGAAATATACTCTTTTGCTCCTATGAATAAAAGACGAAATGCTAATGGGTATGATAAAGTGCCACTAAATGAAAACTGACCATTTTGAATTTTTTCTATCGTTGAAGAATGGATAGGGGGATAATTGGAACTATCACCGGTTAATATCAATCGAATAGTACCAGTATCACAATTAATGTAGCCATTTAAGGTAAAATGTTTATCAATTGTTTGTGCTTGTATAAAGCCAATACTGATGTATGCTAAACAAAGAATTATTTTTTTCACATTGAATTTAAAATAATTACATGATAGAATCTATTAATCTCATTGTTTTATTAATATCTTTGAATAGTTGATTCAATTAGTAATTTTTATCACAAACATTACTTCCATTTGTATCACATTTACAGTCAGGTGCATTACAATTGGTATTACATGTTGCAGGGCAGCTATTATTATCTATTTCAACATTACTGCCAGCTTTAATTAATTTCATTTCATTTTTTGTTAATGGGTTCATTTGTTTAAATTTTAAAAAATACTCTCCATTATTAACAGACTGAAAGTTTCACCGTTTGAATGGCCATTCTAATATTTCAATTTTTTACGGACAATAGTTGAATAAATACAATAATATATAATTTTTTTTGAATTGACAATGGGAAATCTCTACAATTTTCTCAATTGGTGAAAATTAACTATTGATTGAATGGTTTTTTCCCTTTTTGATGCAATTGATTTAGCAAAACGTTTTACCTGAATTTTTTACAACAATTCTTTTTTTAAAAAAAAGTAGCTAAACGTTCAGGTGTAATATCTGTTTCTACAATTTTACCCTGTTGATTAATTAAAAAGTTACTGGGATAACTCTAAATATAGATGGATTGTGCCTCTTTGCCGAAAGTATCAATATATTGCCTCCAGAGATTTTTTTTGTGCTAAAACTGCTTTATATTGTTGTAATGTAGAAACACCATCGGTTGTAACAGCAATTATTTCAAATTCTTGAATATGGTATTACTTGTAAATAGGTTTCAATAATTCAAATTGCAAATACACGGGCTGCAAGTGGGTTACAATTAACACTTATTCTTAAGAGTATAATTGTTCTGTTACAATAAATTATTCAAAATGTTTTCAATTTCTTTTTCTCTCGAAGGGCGTGGTAAATTAATTTGTATGGGTTTACCTTTCGGACTGAATAATAAATATCGTGGTATTGAGTTGATACCAAAATGTAAGGCAAACGCAGATTTAAACTGTTGTTCAAGAATAAAACTTTTTGTTTTTAAATTTAATAGTTTGCTTTTCTTTTTCCAGGCCGAAGTGTCTCTGTCAAATGATAAATAAATCCAATCAATTTTATTTTTATATTTTTTTGCTAAATTAAACCCATAAGGTAATTCTTTAAGGCAGGGAGCGCACCAAGAAGCCCAACAATCAATCAATACATATTTATTCTTATAAAATATATTATTCAGTTTTATAGCTTTTCCATTATAAGGAACAACAAGTGCATCCATTGCATCATAAAGTGAGTATACTTTTTCATTTTTTTCTTTTTGCTTTTCTTCAAGTATAGTTTCGGTTAAAAATGATTTATAACCATTATTATTGCAAAATTGAAAAAAATTTTGAACCAAAGAATCGTAACAATCTAATTTAAACTTAACGCTCCATACTAACATCTCAGCTAAAAGATGATTTTTTATGCGACTATCCATTTTCTTTTCCTTAATATCTTCATATATGTTTTTTAAACCAACATTAGTGTATAATGCTTCGTAACCTGTTTCAAGTTTAGATTTGGAAACCCAGTAAGATGAAGCGGCTAATTGGCTGAGGTTAGTATTGAAATATATATATGGGTCATTAAAGTTGGGGCTATCGAATGTAGTAAAATACGGGTTGTATGTATTATTTTTATTTTTAGTTAAATAGTTTATAGCACTGTCGTTTTCAAATAGCGTAAAATAAAATGAGGCATATATTTCGGCATTAGCTAATTTTTGAATGGTTAATGGAATTTTATTCTTTTCTGAATATAATTTCAAAAAGCTTTTTCGTTGCTCGAATAATTGTTTAGTCATTGCATATAGAGTATCAATATTGTATTTTGCCTGTACCAAACTTATGTTCGGCAATCGCATATCTCCACCAATATTTTCTAATGAATCAAAAATGGCATAGGATGATGCATTTCTCCCTTCATATTGTATTTGGTAATTATAAAAATGATGTGGTGAGTCTGCTACATTTATTTTATTTTGGATATGGATAATAACTGTGTCGCCTGGTATTACAAAAATGTAATGGCCTATACCATCAAAAAGATATGCGCTAGAAGTATCATTACAATCATAACTGCAAGTTGTAGTGGCTAGGTTATTATTATGATGGTATTCTAAAATTGTTTTATTAAAGAAAAAATTGTCAGGTGTAGTCATTAATCCTGAATATGCAGGTCTAAGTATATCAAAAGCCATTGAGTCTTTTAGTTCAGATGATAAGGTGTATTGGTACTGAACAATCCATTTTTTTTGTGCATTTGTAACATGTACTCCTAATGATATAGTCAATATAAAACAATAAATGTATTTCATTGCAAATAACTAAATTGTTACTCAATATTAAGATGTGGGTATTAACTAATTATTTTCTTACTGATATATCAGTAAGAAAATAATTAATGATTCTATCTACAATCTACGTTAACGCAAGAATCATTTGCTAAGCAAGCTGCATCTTCTGTACTTTGGCAAGTTCCACCGCCGTCAATACAAAGTGCTTGCGCTGTTCTTCCACCAGTAAAAGTCCAAATGCAGATCATACGAGTGCTACCACCCAAAATTAGTTTCATTTCATTTTTTGTTAATGGGTTCATTTGTTTAAATTTTAAAAAATACTCTCCATTATTAACAGACTGAAAGTTTCTCCGTTTGAATGGCCATTCAAATATTTCAATTATTTTCTGGAGAATAGTTGAATAAATACAATACAATAATATATTATTTTTTTTGAATTAACAATGGGGAAATCCATATAATTTTCTTAATTAGTGAAAATTAAATAGAGATTAAATGTCTGTATTTACCTTTTTGATGGAATTGAAATTAGCATGTCGGTTTTACCTAAATTTTTTACAAAAATTCTTTTTTTAAAAAAGTAGCTAAACGTTCAGGTGTAATATCTGTTGCTACAATTTTACCCTGTTGATTAATTAAAAAGTTACTGGGATAACTCTGAATGTAAATGGATTGTGCCTTTTGCCCGGCAGTATCTATACATTGAATCCAGGGATATTGATGTTGTGCTAAAACTGCTTTATATTGTTGTAATGTAGAAGCTGCATCGGTTGTAACAGCAATTATTTCAAATCCTTGCGTATGGTATTGCTTGTAAATAGGTTTCAATAATTCAAATTGTCCAATACACGGGCTGCAACTGCTGTACCAAAAATCAACTAAAGTATATTTGGGCACTGATTGCTTCCATTGGGGCAATCTTGCTTCAATAAATTGTAACAATGGGAATGGTTCACCAATTGTTCTTGTTTTTAATTGTTGTAAAAATTCAGTAAATATTTTAAGAATGGCGGGGGTAAATGCTTCTTTTTTTTCTTGTAATAATGTAGCATAACATGACCGATACCCCATTTTGTTGATTTGCCAATATAAAATCCAAGGGTTAATACTTGATGTTGGGTGCGTATTGATATATTCTATTATAATGCTATCTCTTTGATTTCTATAGTTATTTCTTTGAAATTCAAAATTTGCAAAACAATTTTTTTTATCAACTATATTTTTTATCACTTCACAATTAGTAGTATCATAAAGTGCCAAAAAATTTTTATTTACTATATCAAACAAACTCAAATAATGTATGAAAGTATCTTGAATTGAATTATAATTTATCTCAACGCCCCAACCTACATCAAAAGGATTGTGGTTGGCGGCTTGTTGAAAAGTAATATTTTGGTATCCTGTGTCAATAAAAAACGGTTCAGTAATAAAATCATTTTCAAGATTGATTAATCTGTACAAAGCCGGTTGCTGAATAAACCCGCTAATGGTAAAAAGATGTTTGTTTACTTGTATACTATCGGGAAACCGATTTCCCTGATATAGTACAGATGTAGCCAACTCATTATTTTCTATATTTTTCACTAATTTTAAATATCCTTTTTCTATTTTATTGATGGTTCCACTAATGCGGCAATTGGTTTGAGCTTCTGCTATGCTTAACGAACAAAGAAATAAGAGCTGAAGAATTAATCTTATCATAAATAGATTGTTTTAAAAGCCAGCATACAACTTATTATTATATGCTGAAAAACTGTAAATTCAGCAAATGTTTATTTTAGGTACGATTTGCTGCTTGATGTACAAAAAAGACTACCAGAATGATTTTCGCAGATGCAAGACTTGGTGCCGCATTGATCACCAGTCGCTTTGCCAACACAATAAATGCCCGCGCCATAACCAAAATCTTCTTCCGCTTGAATTTGTTTCATTTCTTCTTTAGTTAAAGGTTTCATTTGTTTCAATTTTAATAAATAAAATACTCTCCATTTTTTATAGGTAGGAAAGTTCCAACGTTTGAAGGGCTATTCAGCTATTTTTCCATTATTGTAGAGACAATATATTTTTTATAAATAACACTTATCCATTCTATATAGAACAAACATAAAGAGTGTTTAAAGGCATTTTATTCACTTAAATTCCTTGTCAATATAATGACTTTCATTTGCATTATATTCGGTTTTATTAAGCGATATTATAATCTATGATTTTAACAAATAATTTTCGTATCTAATATATTATTCACTGATCATCTTCTTTAAAATAACTCCAATTTTTTCTTTCTCATCATTTCCTTCCATTCTTAATGCAATTTTTCCATCTTTGTCAATAATAAATATGCATGGTATTGCACTTACGCCGTATAAATTACCTATATCATTTTTTGTGCCCACTTGCTGCAAGATTTGCGGCCATTGGTATAAATTGTCATCGGTAATTACTTTTCTCCATGCATCTTTCCTCTTGTCATCATTAGATATGCCAATTATTTCTAAGCCTGCTTTATGGTATTGTTGATATAGATTTTTAAAATAGGGGGTTAATTCTCTACATGGTGTACAATAGCTTGCCCAAAAATCAAGCAATACAATTTTTTTGTTTTTGTACTGGTGTAATGTGATTTTTTTTCCACTTATTATATCATATCCTTCAAAATTTGGTGCTTTTGTACCGGCTTGTTGTAAAAGATAAGTGTGTATAACTTTGCCATTTACTGAGTGTTGCACAGCTGGATTTAACCTGTCATAATATTTTTGAATAGTATCAACAGATAAGTTGTTTATTTTATACATTAATAAATAAGCGCTAATAAATGATTGGGGGTATTTTAAAATATACTTTAAATCGCTTTGTGTTTGTTCTAGTCTTATTTTTTTTCTTTCAGCCAATAACTCATTTTCTAAAATTGTATCTTTAATTTTTAAGTTTTTTTCATCAGTATATAATTTATTCAATGCCTTATAAATACTATCTGCCTTTTGATTGAGCATATCTGTTTGAATTAAATATTGTTCATAATCTACTTGCGTAGGTGAACCTGTTACAATTGCTTTTTTCAATGCATTATACGATGCCTTCAATTTTATTTTTCCGGGCTCAATAAAAAATTCTGCAACATTACTGTCGTCTACAGATTGATAATTCTTATTTAAATACAGTGTTGCCATGCATGGTGATGATAGTGTGCCTTTAAAATCAAAGTTGCCATTTTTTAAGGAACTGCTTTTTTTGATATAACCTTCCACGGCATCATAGTAAGCCAAATAAATATTTCCGGTATCTTTACCTGTTAGTCTGCCTTCCAATTCAAAAATGCCTGAAGTGCTATTCGCTTTTTGTGCGAATAATATTATTGGAAAATAAAATAGACAGGAGCTGATGATTGTTTTCATTTTATATATTTTGAAAGTACACAATCCAGTATAGTGCATCTTTATTTAAAAAATTATATGCCCTGGCAAATTTTTACATCTTCATTCCCACCATCAATAAAGTAAGGACAAAGTTCTCCTGTGGGGTTCAATCGTTATTTGATTTACAATAAAAATTACATTGGTTGTAATAGCCAGCCCCGCCTTAATTTTTCTATTTTAGGGCAGCTCAGTTGCTGCTGCAAATGGATATAAAGTTAAGTTTTTTTGTTTGCATTTTTTTGTTTAAAGTTATTTAATGCTTGCACTGAAATAAAAGCATTACTTAACATTGACTTATCCGGTTAACAATTTTTGCTCTGCAGCAGGCGTTTCACCGGCTATTTTCATTTATGAAAAGTCTTCGATTAATATCCACAGAGCGTTTAATTATTACTTTATTAGCAAGTATATTTAACTGTAAAGAAATTGGGTATATTATGAGCAAAGAAGAAAAAAAATCTAGAAGTATATATACGGTTTATATGAAAAAAACTAGTATATGATAAAGTACTATGAGATTGCAGAGTTATTATAAATGCAAAAAGTTCATCTGTATTGTATTGGTGATTTTTTTATAAATGGTGTTGTATTAAATTATTTCCATTTTGAAACTTGTATGGATTTTCCCATTGCTAATTCAAAATATTTTATATGCTTTTTTTATTTATTCAATTATGATCCGAAAAACAATAAAAAAAATATGGATGTCCTTCAAGCGATGAAACTTTCCTGCCGAAAATTTGAATTTAAATAGCTTTTACAAGTTAAATAAATGGAATCTTTAACTAAAGATGAAATGAAACAAATTAAGGGCGGACTGGTACAAGTTTGCATTGATTCTGTATCTGATGCTAAATCAATTGCATCGAAAACTTGCGAATGTAGTTATACTGATTATGGCTGTTTATGTACTACAATTCCAATTTATACCTAGATATCTAATCATCAATAAAAATGCTAGAAAAAATTTTCTAAAATCAAGAAATTGCCTGCCAGCATGTGCATATTGTGCAGTAACAATTGATGATAATGCTTTTTTGCATCAATATCAAATAACAGAGGTGCCCCGTTTTATGGTATTACCGCCTAATAGCTATATTTTATCAACTAAATTTCCCTTACGCCCAACAGATAATGATTTAATTGGAAGTTTGTATCAATTATTAAGTCGTGCAAATGTTTATTATGCATTCAATAGTTTTAATGGAAAGTAAGTTTTATTTACAATTATAAATGTTTTTAAATAACAACCCCATACCAAACGGTATGGGGTTGTTGTATATAGCAAAACAAAACTAATTAACGGGCATTGGGCATATTCAAAGGTTTGTCGCGTAATAACATATTATTACGATTGGCCATTTCCCATGCGGTATAAAATATCATTTGGGCTCTTTTGCTCATCAAATCAAAATTAATTTTATCAACAGTATCAGTTGGCTTATGATAATCGGCTAACAACATACCATCGTAAAAGAATAAAATAGGTACTCCTTTTTTTGCAAAATTATAGTGGTCGCTACGGTAGTAAATACGATTTGGATCTTGTGGATCATCGTACTTATAATCTAAATTCAGGCCGACATATTTTTTATTGGCAGCTTCATTAATAATGGGTAATTCGCTGCTTAATTTATCGTGGCCTATTACATAAACATAATTCAAGGTGTCATCGCTTTTGCGTTCGGTATCTATACGCCCAATCATATCGGTGTTTAAGTCAACGGAAGTTTTATCCAAAGGAAAGATGGGATGTTCAGAATAATATTCACTGCCCCATAAGCCTTTTTCTTCGCCACTCACCGTCATGAAAACAATGGTACGGTGGGGTTTATACCCTTTTTTGGCAGCAGCACTAAAGGCTTCAGCCATTTGTAATACAGCTGTTGTGCCTGAGCCATCATCATCGGCACCATAATATATTTTACCGTCGTGTTTACCTAAGTGGTCGTAGTGCGCAGTTAAAAATACATATTCGTCTTTTTTATCGGTACCGGGTAAAAATGCAATTACATTGCTGCTTTGTAACTCATTGGTTTTTTTGTGCATGGCTATTTGCACATCGGCTGTATAGGTACCCGGATTAATGGCAGCTAAATCATTCCAATTTAATGGGGCTGTTCTTCCTAATAAAGCAGAGGCCATTGCTGTAGAAATAGTAGCATTGATAAAGGGTTTTCCTTCATTGGCTTTTAAGTACATATTACCCATTTTTGAAACAGGCTTTTCTCGTGGGTATTCTTTTGATACCAACAAAATTCCTGCTGCCCCTAAGCGGCGAGCAGCCATTACTTTTGCATACATACCAAAAGGACTAAAGCGGTTGTTGGGTGCATTAATTTTTTCCATTAAATCTTTGGGTGCTCCTTCCAATACTACTACCAATTTACCGGCAACATCTAAACCTTTATATTGATTAATGCCAGCTTTTTCATCAACAATACCATAGCCGGCAAATACTATTTGTTGATAATTAAATTGGCCATCTTGCAGCGCATTGATAGAAAAATTATAATCTTTATCCCAGCTATAGCTTACACCATTAATGCGGAATTGTTCACCGGTTAATTCATCTTGATAAACGGGGTAGTATTGCTGATAGCTGTTGCCATTGCCCGGCTTTAAGCCGAATTTTTTAAATTCACTTTCAATGTAAGCGGCGGCTTTTTTTTGACCGGGAGTAGCGGTTTCGCGGCCTTCCATTTCATCACTGGCTAAAATGGTTAATTTTTCTTTTAAAGCTGTAGGCGTAATAAGCTGTGCAAATTTTTGGGCAGCATCATCGCCGGTCTGCGCCTGTAATTGCCATGTGGCAAACAACGCAGCCACGAGTAACATTTTCTTCATCATGTGTAATTGGTTTTAGTAATACAAATTAAAACATTCATGTACGTGAAAGTTGGCAGACTAATGTACGGCCAACTTCCCTATAAAGGTTCCGAAATTACGAAGCGATTAACTGAAATTAGAAAAGAATTACACTAATGGTAGAACAGTCATTATCTATCCCCATTCTTCTTTTTCGCGTTTCTGTTCTTCCTTATAAACTTTGGCGGCTACCAGAATACTGAATTCATACAATGCCATTAAGGGAACAAAAACAATCATCATACTCATCCAGTCGGGGCTGGGGGTTATGAATGCGGCTATGGTTAATAAAATAACGATGGCATACCGCCTGCTACGACGCATAAACATGGGTGTTAACAAGCCAATACGGGTTAACACATGTGTAGCTACCGGTAACTCAAATGCTAAACCACAACCTAAAATTATGTTGGTAAGGTTCTCTAAATAATCGGTAAGTGTTGGCCTTGATTCCAGCATGGATAAAGTACCCAATTTAAAATTGGCTAAAAAGTTGAAGGTATAGGGGCCTAATAAAAAGAAGCCAAATGCTGCACCCAAGAAGAAGAAAAAGGATACCCAAAAAATAGCGAAGCGGGTATTTTTTAATTCATGCTTTGTTAATGCAGGTTTAATAAAGCGCCATAATTCCCAAAATACATAAGGCGCCGAAACAATGGCTCCCATTGTAAAAGAAAGAGTAATACTGCCTAAGAATTGCCCGCCAAAGCTGGTGGTTTGCATGTTTACTTTTACCGGTGGCAATGCCAATCCATCGCCCATGCCCAACCAGTGGCTAATTTTATACAATACGCGGTAGGTAATGAAATTAGGATTAATAGGTCCGGTAATAATATTGTCGAATACCCAGTTGCGATAAATAAAAATTACAATACTACTAATAAATATAACCAATACGCTGCGGATAATATGCATTCTTAAAGCATCCAAATGATCTATAAAGGTCATTTCTGCAGTTTCCGTATTTTCTTTTTTTCTGCGAAATTTTGCCATTGCTGGTGTTTATACAATTCAATTTGCGCAAAGTTAAAGGGATGAAGGCAGCAAAAACGCAAAAATATCTATTTAACAAATTAAAGCCGGTAAAGGGCTTCATTTTCGACCCAATTTATTCTAGTATTTTTAATTTTACCATATCAATGCGTGTTTCACTCACATTCAGCACATCAAATTGGTAGGGGCCTATAATAATTCTTTCCTTGGGTTTGGGAATGGTACTATGTTTATTGATAATAAAACCACTTAAAGTTTCAGACTCTTCGTCATTAAATTCTAAATGATATTTTTCATTTAAATAATCTAATTCCAAACGACCACTTAATAAATATTCTTTTTCCGCTATTTGTTTTTCAACCAATTCTTCTGTGTCGTATTCATCTTTTATTTCTCCAAAAATTTCTTCTAGTACATCTTCTAATGTTACTATTCCTGCTGTGCCGCCAAATTCATCAACCACCCAGGCAATGGTTTTGCGTTCTTTAGAAAATTTGCTAATGAGGTCAGTAGCACTCATGGTTTCCGGTACCGTGGGTATGGGCAATAAAATATCTTTAATGGATGCTGGTTTTTTAAATAAATCTAACTGGTGTATGTAGCCTAAAATATTATCAATGGTATCTTCATACACAATTAATTTACTCAATTTGGTTTGAATGTATTTTTCTCTCACTTCTTCCAGCGGAGTATGCATTTCTATTGCCTCTATTTCGGTGCGTGGTACCAAACACTGGCGAATTTTTACCATGGGTAAGCTTAATGCATTTTCAAATAATTCATTATTCACTTCTGCATTTTCTTCATCGTTGTCTTTATTTTGTTGATATAGATGTTCTAAATCTACTTTACTAAAAACTTCACTTTTGTCTTTTATAGGAACATTAAAAATGTATTTTAAAATCCATTGTGAAATACCAACAAAGAATAATGCCAATGGCTGAAAAATGTTATGAAAGAATTTGGCCAATGGGGCAAATACGATTAATAAGCTATCATTTCGGGCTCTGAAAATAGCTTTGGGAATAAACTCTCCAAATATTAAAACAATCAATGTGGAAAGCAAAGTGTTGAAAACTAGTTTTAGATAACTGTTCTCAATATCGAAGAAGCGTTTAAAAAAATTCCAGATACTAGAGTTTAGCAATTCATCGAATAACAAACCATAGGCAACTAAAAACAAATTGGTGCCGATTAAGCAGGTGCCAATAAATTGTGTGGGCTTTTCTAAAAACTTACCTACTATAATTCCTCCGTTCCGTCCTTGCTTCTTTTTTAATTCAATACTTAAGCGATTGGCACTTAAAAAGGCAATTTCATAACCTGCAAAATAGCCAATGAATAAAAGCGTAACAATTAACCAAATAAACGTGTACAATTCATTCATACCCAACGAAAATAATAAATATTGGGCATATTTGTTTAGTTAAAACTGCAATACACTTTCCTTTTTAATGGTAAGTTTAGGTTAACTTTTTTATTTTAATGTTGAATACCCAATAGTTCAACTGTAAAGACAAGTGTAGCACCGGGCCCAATTTTATCACCTGCACCGCGGTTGCCATAGGCTAGGTCAGAAGGTAAATAAATTTTCCATTTACTGCCTACCGTCATTAATTGTAAAGCTTCTTGCCAACCTTTTATCACACCATTTAACGGGAAGGTTGCAGGCTCACCTCTATCAACTGAACTATCAAATACAGTTCCATCAATAAGGGTACCATGATAATGGCAAGTAACTTTATCGTTTAAAGTAGGTTTAGTAGTATCGGTACCTGTTTTTAAAACTTCATATTGTAAACCATCCGGTAAAGTAACTACACCGGGGCGTTTGCCATTGGCTTCTAAAAATTTTTTTCCTGCAGCAATATTTTCCTGTGTTTTCAATTCCTGCATTTTGGCTGCATAAGCGGTAATGATATTCATTACTTGTGCATCCGTTAATGCTACTTTTTGCTTTTGGGTAATTTCTTTTAATCCTTTTACAAACAATTCCGTGTTGATGTTTGAAAGATTTTGCGCTACTAATGATTGGCCAACACTAATACCCAAAGCATAGCTTGCAGAATCTTTTTCGGTTTTCAATAATTGTGGTGCATGTGTTTGTGTTGGTTTAGCAGTAGTGTGTGTAGTAGTAGTTTTTTTAGTTTGTGCTTGTAAGCTAATAACTGCTAACAGTAGAGTTAAAGAAAGAAATAATTTATTCATATACAGCAAAATGGTTAATAGTAGAAAATGATTATTTAATTGTTTAATGTTTTTATTTGATGCACAATGATAAGTAAGAAATTTGAATTAGGCTTTAAAATAGGTGTCTGTATTGTTAAAAATTCTCTGTAATTATTCATTTTTAGCCGATGCCAATAATTGTTCAATGGCAGTGGCAGCTTTATTAAACTCAAACCCTTTTAAAGTTGATTGCATTTGTTGTTGTATTTGTTGATTGCATAAATTTCCAATACTGCCTTCGTGTGTGTGATGCAAGTTGGTACTATAGGTGAAATTACCTGATTCTATTTGTAAACCAATTTGTTTGTACGCATCGCGAAAGGGAATGCCTTGCAATACCAGTTTATTCACTTCTTCTACGCTAAACAGATAACGGTATTTTTCATCTTGAATAATATTTTCTTTTATTTCAATGTTTTCTAACATTAAACCTGCCATTTCTAAACACTGGCGAAGTGTGGTAAAAGCAGGAAATAAATGTTCTTTTAATAACTGTAAATCGCGGTGATAGCCTGATGGTAAATTGGTGGTTTGTAACATTATTTCATTGGGTAACGCTTTTATGCGATTACAATGTGAACGAATTAATTCAAATACATCAGGATTTTTTTTGTGCGGCATAATACTGCTGCCGGTTGTTAATTGTGCAGGGAAAGAAACAAAGCTAAAATTTTGATTTAGGTATAAGCACATATCCATACTCAACTTTGCTAAAGTATCGGCTACATTGGCCAATGCTTGTGCAGTAATACGTTCTGCCTTACCCCGCCCCATTTGTGCATATACTACATTATAATTTAAATCATCAAAACCCAATAACTGTGTGGTAAGTGTTCTATTAATTGGGAAAGATGAGCCATAACCGGCAGCACTGCCTAATGGGTTTTTATTGACAACTTTATAAGCGGCTTGTAAGGTAATACAATCGTCAACCAAACTTTCGGCATAAGCACCAAACCAAAGACCAAACGAAGAAGGCATGGCTAATTGCAAATGGGTATAGCCGGGTAATAAATAATTTTTGTATTGTTCACTTAGGTGCTGTAACAGGTTGAAAAACTTTTCAATGGCATAGGTGGTTTGCGTTATTTCGTGGCGCAAAAAAAGTTTAATATCAACCAATACCTGATCGTTTCTGCTTCTGGCACTGTGAATTTTTTTACCTATGTCGCCCAATTGCTCGGTTAATAATAATTCTATTTGTGAATGAATGTCTTCAACATCATGGGCCAAATGAAATTGTCCGTTGCTGATTTTATGATAAATGTGGTATAATTCTTTTTTCAATAACACAGCTTCCTCCTGTTCCAAAAGATTTACTGAAGCCAACATGGTTATGTGTGCCAATGAACCTAACACATCAAATGGGGCTAAGTACAGGTCCATTTGGCGGTCGTTGCCAACAGTAAACTGTTCAACTTCCTTTAATGCATCGCTATTTTTTTGCCAAAGTTTCATAGTTTAAATATTAGGAAGGTGATGAATGATTTTTAGGAAGGGTTGGGTAATAAAATTTTATTGAGTAATTCAATGTATAATGCTATGCCGTTAGTAATTTCATCAATATATACAAATTCATCGGCACTATGGCTTCTGGCACTATCACCCGGTCCCATTTTTAAAGCAGGGAAGGGCATTAATGCTTTATCGCTGGTAGTAGGTGAGCCGTAGCTTTTTCTTCCCAAACTAGTTCCGGCTTTTATTAATGGATGGTTGGTGGCAATACCGGTAGAACGCAAACGACAACTACGTGGTTGAAATTGACTTTGAATATTTTGCTGAATAGTAGATAAAATTTCTTCGAACGTGTACAATTCATTTACTCGAATGTCAACCACAAAATGGCATTGTGCCGGAACAACATTGTGTTGTTTATTATCGGTATGTATAACGGTAACACTCATTTTAACCGGCCCTAGTAAGTTGCTTACTTTAGGGAATTGGTATTGCGAAAACCAGGCAATATCTTTCATTGCCTTTAAAATGGCATTGTCGCCTTCTTCCCTGGCTGCGTGTCCGGGTTTCCCTTGAGCCGTACAATCAATTACCAACAAGCCTTTTTCTGCAATAGCCATGTCCATTAAAGTAGGTTCTCCCACAATGGCGCAATCTATTTTGGGCAAACGGGGTAATAAAATTTCTACACCATTCGTACCTGATATTTCCTCTTCGGCAGTAGCGGCAATAATTAAATTGTAGGCCAAGTTGGGTTGTTCGTAAAAATGTAAGAAGGTAGCTATTAGTGAAACCAAACATCCACCGGCATCATTGCTTCCTAATCCGTATAATTTTCCATCTTTAACAATAGGTTCAAATGGTGGTAATGTATAAGCTTTATTGGGCTTTACAGTATCGTGGTGCGAGTTGAGTAGAATGGTGGGCTTTTCCGGATTGAAATACTTATTTTTTGCCCACACATTATTTAAGTATTGATGCGTGCTAACACCCTTACTGTCTAGAAATGTTTGAATAATTTCTGCCGTTTCTTCTTCCTCTTTACTAAAAGAAGGTGTAGCAATTAGCTTTTTTAATAAGTTAATGGCATCGTTTGATAAATGTGTTACCGTTGTTTCCTTTTGGTTGGTGTGCATAAAGAATTTTTTTAGTTGCCCGAAACCAGGGTTGTGCCTGCCTTCCCTTGTAACAAATCGGGTAAAACGTTTGCTTGGCCAATAATTACACGCTGTACACCTTTTTGTAATGCAGCAAATGCATTTTCTAGTTTAGGCAGCATGCCATCTGCAATAATTCTCTGTGCTTTTAATTGTGCAAATTGTTGTAGCGAAATAGTATTAATTACCGATGCTTCATTATTTACATCCATTAATACTCCGGCTTTTTCAAATGAATACAGCAAAGTTACTGCATAATGTGCAGCTAATGAAGTTGCTAAAACCGAAGCAATCGTATCGGCATTGGTATTTAATAATTGTCCTTGTAAGTTATGCGTTATGGGGGCAATAACGAGTGTGTAGCTATTATTCAATAACTGCTGAATCAATGAAATATTTACACCATCCACATCGCCTACATAACCATAGTTAATGGTAGGGTGTACGCGTTGGTGCGCTTGTATTAAATTGCCGTCTGCGCCTGATAGTCCAACGGCATTGCATTGCTGTTGTTGTAATTGTGCAATAATATTTTTATTAATGTAACCGGCATATACCATGGTTACAATTTTTAAAGTTTCCGCATCGGTAATTCTGCGGCCATCTACTAATTGTTGTGGTATTTGTAGTTGTGTTGCCATTTTAGTGGCCAGTTTTCCACCTCCATGTACCAATATTTTTTTACCCGGAATTGTTGCAAACAGCTGCAAGAACTGCTGCAATTGACTATCATCATCAATAATATTGCCACCTACTTTTACTATGGTTAAATTTTCCATTAGCTTTTCTTCATGGTATTAATAATATTGGCCAGTACAGCCTGTGCAGCCCAAACGCGGTTACCGGCTTCTGTAGTAATTAGACTGTTGGGTCCATCTAAAATTTCATCACTCAATTCTACATTTCTTCTAACAGGTAAGCAGTGCAATACTTTTGCATTGTTAGTTAATGCCAGTGTTTCGTTGGTTAACATCCAGGCCGGATCATTTTCATATACCTTTCCATAATCGTTGTACGTACTCCAGTTTTTTACATACACATAATCGGCATCTTTTAGTGCTTCTGCCTGATTATGTGTAATGGTAGCACCCTTTGTAAATTGTTCATCTAATGCATAATCTTCAGGATGTGTAATTACAAAATCGGCTTCACCCCAGGCATTTACCCATTGAGCAAAACTATTGGCTACACATTGCGGTAAAGCTTTTACATGCGGCGCCCATGTTAATACCACTTTAGGCTTTTTATGTACGGTAGCTGCTTTGTGTAACCGATTTTCCTGAATAGTTATAATATCGGTAAGCGATTGTAAAGGATGTAACGTAGCACTTTCTAAACTAATTACAGGTACTCCGGCATATTTGATGAATTGCTGAATATACAATTCACTGTAATCATCCGCTCTGTTTTTTAATGAGGGAAATGTACGTATTGCCAAAATATCAAAATAGCTTCCTAAAATTGGGGCTGCATCTTTTATGTGTTCTACGGTATTACCACTCATTATAGCACCTTCTTCAAACTCCAATGCCCAACCTTCTTTGTCAACATTAAACACAATGGTTTCCATACCTAAGTTGGCTGCAGCCACCTGGGTACTGAGTCGTGTACGAAGACTGGGGTTCAGGAATAGCATACCTAAGCGCAAATGATTGCCTAATGTATTATCTTTTAAAGGATTGGCTTTATAGGTCAATGCTTCATTCACCAATTGGTTAATGGCGTTGTTTATTTCCCCGTTATTGGGGGTTAAAACATCATAAACACTAATAAACTGTTTCATGTTGTAGTATTAAGGTAGTGATGAACACTTTATTATTTTACAGATACTTGATTGCTTGCTTCTGCTTTAACTGCGTCAATTGCCTCACGTAAAGTTTCCAGAAATTCATCGGCTTGTTTACGTGTTAATGCTAACGACGGTAGTAAACGAATGGTATTTGGTTTTGCTTCTCCAGTAAATATTTTATAATCGAAAATGAGCGTTTTGCGCAATGATTTTAAGTTTTCAGGAACATCAAAGCCTATCATTAATCCACGACCTCTTACATTACTTAGCTCCGGAAATTCTTTCAACTTATTCATGATATACATACCCCTTTGCTTAGCCATTTCAATTAAATTATCTTGTTCTATCACTTCCAAAACGGCTAATGCTGCGGCACATGCTAAAGGATTTCCACCGAATGTAGTTCCTAACATTCCATGTTTAGCAGGTATATGTGGGGCAATCAAAATGCCGGCAACGGGAAAACCGTTACCCATGCCTTTGGCCATCGTATAGATATCTGCCTGAACATTGGCATAATCATGTGAAAAGAATTTGCCACTGCGGCCATATCCGCATTGCACACTATCGGCAATAAACAAGGCATTGTATTGGTTGCATTGTTGGCGGATACATTGTAAAAATGCCTCTGAAGCTATATGAATACCACCCACGCCTTGAATACCTTCCACAATTACTGCAGCAATTGAATGTCCGTTGGCTGCAAAGTATTGTTCTAATGCTGCTACATCATTGAAGGGAAGAAAAGCTACATTGTTTGTTTCATTAACAGGCGCAACAATGGCCGGATTATCAGTTGCCGCTACAGCAAGGGATGTACGTCCGTGAAAGGATTTAGAGAAGGCTACAATTTTTTTTCTACCGGTATGAAAGGATGCCAGCTTCAACGCATTTTCGTTGGCTTCGGCGCCACTGTTGCATAGAAATAACTGATAGTCGTTCTTTCCGCTAACAGCGCCTAATTTGTCGGCTAATTGCTGTTGTATAGGTAAGTGAACAGAGTTGGAATAGAATGCAATTTTCTCCAATTGGTCTTCAATTCGTTTTACCCAATGTGGGTGCGTATGGCCAATGCTAATTACTGCATGTCCGCCATACATGTCTAAATATTGTACCCCATTATCATCCCACACATAAGCACCCGAAGCCCGGGTAATAGCAATATCGTATAAGGGATAAACATCAAAAAGTTTCATGGTTAGTTGCTTTAGTGGTGAAAATTCATATTTAAAAAGCGCTTGCTTTTAATTGCAGACCGGCTGTTTCGGGTAGTCCAAACATTAAATTCATGTTTTGCACTGCTTGTCCCGATGCGCCTTTCAGCAAATTATCTAATGCGCTATGTATTACCAGCTTATTTCCTTGTTTTTCTAAATGCAGTAAACATTTATTGGTGTTTACCACCTGTTTTAAATCAATCATGCTATCGCAAACATGTGTAAAAGCAGCATTCTTGTAATACTGTTGGTACATTTCTTTCAGCTCATTTAAAGGGAAAGCACAATCAATCATAGAACTTACAAAAATGCCTCGGGTAAAATCACCTCGCCAGGGTATAAAGTGAATGGCTATGCCATCATTTTCCTGTAACTGTTCAAGGGTTTGTCCAATTTCGTGCAGGTGTTGATGCTGTAAGGTTTTGTAAGCAGAAATGTTATTAGCCCGCCAGCTAAAATGCGTTGTGGCTGAAGGTGCTTGTCCTGCGCCGGTAGAACCTGTGATACCGGTAGTAAAAATATCGCCTAAAATACCTGCATTGGCTAAGGGTAATAAACCTAATTCAATGGTAGTAGCAAAACAGCCGGGGTTAGCAATATTGGTTGCGGTTTGAATGGCCGTTTTATTTAACTCCGGTAAACCGTAAATAAATGAACGGTTACCTATTGACGATGTTTGTTTTAAACGAAAATCTTGTGAAAGATCAATAATTTTAATGTGGCTTTCAATAGTATTTTCTTCTAAAAATTTTTTAGCCGCGCCATGCCCTACACATAAAAAATAAACATCCGCATCCGTAAGCAAAGTGTTGGTAAATATCAGGTCCGTATCGCCAATTAAATCGGTATGTACGGTACTTACCTTTTGTTGTGCATGGCTGTTACTATGCACAAAATGAATGTGTGCATAAGGATGTTGCAACAGTAGTCGTATTAATTCGCCACCGGTATAGCCGGCACCACCAATAATACCTACTTTTATTTTACTGTGCATGTTATTGCTCTTTTACTTTATGAAAAATAGCTACCTGATTTCCAAATATTTTACTAAAGCCTCTTACATCTTCTCCGGTAAATCCTGTATTCATCTCGCCATATTTACCAAACTTGCTGTTCATTAAATCATAAGGCGATTCAATGCCAATTATTTGGAAGCGATAAGGTAGCAATTGCACAAATACTTTGCCCGTTACCTGTTGTTGGCTATCGGTTAAAAATGCTTCTATATTCCGCATTACCGGATCTAAAATTTGGCCTTCATGCAGCCAGTTGCCATAAAATGCAGCCAGTTGATCTTTCCAACTCAGTTGCCATTTGGTTAACACATGTTTTTCTAAAGCATGGTGTGCTTTTAAAATTACCATAGGTGCTGCGGCTTCAAAGCCCACTCTGCCTTTAATACCAATAATGGTATCGCCAACATGTATATCGCGACCAATACCAAATGGCGCAGCAATATGTTGTAAATGTTTAATGGCATCAGTAGGATGCGTAAAGGTGGTTCCGTTAACAGTGTATAATTCGCCTTTTACAAATCCAAGTTCTACTTCTTCGGCTTGTGTTTTTGTAACTTGTGTAGGCCATGCTTCTTCCGGTAAAATGCCTTTACTGTTTAATGTTTCTTTACCACCTACACTGGTTCCCCAAAGCCCTTTATTAATAGAATACATGCTTTTTTCAAAATTCATTTGTACATGCTTTTGCTTCAGGTAATCTATTTCGGCTTCGCGGCTTAATTGTAAATCACGGATAGGGGTAATAATTTCTATGCCCGGAATCATAATATGAAATATCATATCAAAACGTACCTGGTCGTTTCCGGCACCTGTACTTCCATGGGCAACGGCATCGGCTTGCAGGTGTTGTGCATGTTGTGCAATATGTAAAGCCTGGCTTAATCGCTCAGCGCTAACGCTTAACGGATAAGTATTGTTTTTTAAAACATTTCCAAAAATCAGGTATTTAATAATGGTATCGTAATAACTGTGTACCGCGTTTACGGTAGTATGTGTTTTTACACCCAGGTTATAAGCATGGGCTTCAATTCGTTTTAATTCATCTTCTGTAAATCCGCCGGTATCTACAATAATGCTGTGTACTTCATAGCCTTTGTCTTCGCTAAGATACTTCACACAAAACGAGGTGTCTAAACCACCACTAAATCCTAAAACAACTTTTTTGGTCTTCATGTTTTACAGTGTTGAAAAGGTTAAAAGGGGAAAAAATCATGAAACAGGCTTTTGCTTTTAGTAGGTTGCCCGTTGGTTTCTTTTCTTTTAAATATTTTGCTGAAACTAATTTGTTTTAAACGCAATAGGCGTTCATACACTTTACGTTTCTTTTCAAAGTTGGCTGTTGTTTCTTTGGGTGAATGTTTGTCTTTAGGATCGAATAGCATGGCTGTACACATGCAATTTTTTCTTTCCTTACTCATTAAAATATCATAATTCACACAACTTTTACAGCCTGCCCAAAATTCTTCATCATCGGTTAATTCACTGTAAGTAACAGGTTCATAACCCAGTTCACTATTAATTTTCATTACAGCAAGCCCGGTAGTTAAACCAAAAATTTTGGAGTCAGGATATTTTTCCCGAGAAAGCTGAAAAATTTGTTGTTTAATATTTCTTGCCACCCCTGTTTTTCTAAATTCAGGTGAAACAATTAAACCGCTATTGGCTACAAACTTTCCATGGCTCCATTCTTCAATATAACAAAAGCCCACCCATTGCCCGGTTTTTGTAACGGCAATAACAGCTTTGCCTTCCAACATTTTGTTGGCCACGTATTCCGGAGAACGTTTGGCAATACCGGTTCCACGAGCTTTAGCCGAAGCCTCCATTTCGGTTGTAATGCGCAATGCATAGTGTGTGTCTAAATGATTGGCAATGCGTACAATAATTTCTTGTTGATTTTCCACTTCAGGTTCAAAATTTTAATGCAAGTTTTGAAAATAGCAATCAGGCCTGTAGTAGGCCATTATACCCAAAAGGGTTAGGTATTTGAGGGAATATTAGATACGAGGTCGTCGTAATAAAAAACGGAAGTTGTTGTTAACCAATGCAGCGGCCCTGCTCATTTGTAAAGAGCGGTTGATGTTGCTGTGCGGATATGTTGCCTGCTGTTTCAATGTTAAATGGTATAAATTTGGTCAACACTAATTTCAGGGCGTAAAAGTAATATAGTTTCTAAATAAAAAACATTTTTCGATAAAAATTTATCGTTAATTCCCCAAAAAAATTTTTTGTATTAAAAATGCCGCTTATAAAAGTAAGCGGCATCAGCAATATTATTGTCTAAAATGTAGTGATAACAAGGGTTTTGCGTAATGTTAAAACTAACAACTATTCGTTTCTAAAGTTCCGCATTCCGCCGCCAAAACCACCGGGACCCATTCCACGGAACATGCCTTGAAACATTCCCGGCATTCTTTGTTGCTGCCCCGCAAAATTGCGTAGGTTGTAAGTAAAGGTTAACATTACATAGCGTGTTAATACATTACTGCGTACATCTTGAATGGTATTGGCCGTAATGTTACGTGTTACGTTGGTATTTTGATTCAATAAATCAAATATTGATAATCTAAATTCACCCGATTTGTTTTTGAATACTTGTTTGGCAACACTAGGCGACCATAATGGTACACTGGTGTTATATCCTGCGGCACGGTTGCCATTATAGGTGTAATCGAAGTTAGAAGCTACAATCCAACCCGATTTGCTGTACCAGGTTATTTCTGCTGAAAGTGTTTCTGTATAGAAATTGGCATTTTGATTGGCTTGCAATGTATAACGTGCAATATTATAAGTTGTAGTTGAACTAAAGTTCATATCAAATATCTTCTTCAAATTAGTGGTCCATTTAATGGTTTGCCCTAAGGTAGTGTTATAGGTAAAATTGCTAACGTTATTAACCAGGGTTTGGCTTTGACTATAATTAACGTTGGTAGTGAAATTTAAATTGGATTTGGGTTTACTCAAAGCAAAACCATAATTGAAGTAACCTGAAAGATTATAGGTGCCACTTAAGTTAGCATAAGTAGTGGTTTTGCCACCATTCGGATTTTGGGTGATGGAACTTTGAATATCGTTAACCGTTGCCGATGCATTAATGGTTGCAAATATTACGCGTTGCGTAGTTGGGTCGAATGAAGAGTATAATGCCCGTAAGCTATGCGTAAACTGAGGTTTTAAATCGGGGTTTCCAATTTGAAAATTAATAGAATCAGAAGTTGTTTTTAAAGGCTGTAGTTGTGTAACAGAAGGTTGCCCTGTTCTTCCCATATAAAAAATCCGTAAATTTTGTGTACGCGAAAAACTATACATGAAGTTGGCAGTGGGTGTTACATTAATAAAATGTGTATTCACCAAAATGCTTTTTGTGGTGTTTAAGCTATTTTGATCTAGCCATTGCACACCCGAACCTACACTAAAGCGCATTTTTTCTTTTTGCATTCTATAGTTTAAGGTTAAACGGTTGGAGTGTGAGGTGAACTTGTACGAGTTACTAAATAAACTATCGAACTGTAAAAATTCGTGGGCGTTATTATCGTAGTTGTAGGTTTTGTTTACGCTATTATTGCTACTATAGCTATAGTTGTAATTAATTTCTATAATTTGATTTTTGCCAATAGGTTCTGTGTACGATAAAGTTGGGCTAATGGTAAAATTGTTGCTTGAGTCAATATAACGTTGGTTAATCGTATCTGTTTTTACAAATGGCACATAAAAGTTGTTTACAGCGTACGTATAGCCAATACCGTTATTGGCACCTGCACTTACATTAATGTTGGCGGAGAAGGTGCGCGATTTTTTGGCAAACTTGTGTCGGAAAATAAAATTAGCGTTATTGATATTAAAACCGGTGTTGGTGCTATTGCCTGTACTTACGGATTGGTTAATTTGTTTGCCGCCAAGTCCGCCTGTTGTTAAGGTAGTAGATGAACTATTGGGTGAACTATTTTGAAAAACAATGTTGGGACGAAAAACTATTGAATTACTGGTGTCTAAAGTACTTTCAATATTCATATTAATTTGATGGTCGCGATTGCGGGATATGCTGTAATTATTTTGGTTATTGAAAGTAGAAGAATCGCCCGGTAACAAGTTCTGTGTTAAACTTTGTTGGTCGTTGGTAGTGTGTAACTGGTTGTAAAAATAGCTGGCAGTAATGTCCGTGTTTTTACCCCAAGTATCTTTATAATTACCACCACCGGCCCAGGTAGTTGTTATACCGGTTGCATTCACTCCTGCAGTTCCACCACGTGGTGGACCACCGCCTCTTCTTCCGCCGGTATTGCCACCCAATATATCTTGTGGTGTAAAATTTTGTTTATTAATATCATTGGCTTGGCCAAGTAATGAAATTTGTTGGTCACCATCAAAGCGGTGCATATTAAAGCTCTCATCATAATTTTCATCTGTGCCAATACCACCTACCGCTCTGCCAAAATAGCCTTTACGGGTATTTTTTTTCGTTGTAATGTTAATGGTTTTCACTCTGTTGCCATCATCAAAACCGGTGAATTTGCTTTGGTCGCTCAAATCGTCAAACACCTGAATTTTATCAATTATATCGGGTGGTAAATTTTTGGTAGCCATTTTAGGGTCATCACCAAAAAAACGTTTGCCATCAACCAATACACGTTGAACGGTTTCGCCTTGCGCTTTAATAGCACCGGTATTATCTACATCCACACCGGGTAATTTTTTCAATAAGTCTTCTGCAGTTGCATTGGGTTTAACACTATAGCTGCCGGCATTAAATTCCACAGTATCTTTTTTAACGGCAATGGGGGGTTGTTTAACCGTTACATTTCCTAAATCTTTAGCCTGTACGGCCATAAAAATGGTATCTAAATTTACACTTGGCCTATTCGCACTTAGGGTAATGGTTTTAAAATAAGGTGCATAGCCTTGAAAGCTAATTTGTAATATAATGGTAGTAAGGGGTACATTTCTTAAAACAAAAGTTCCGCCTGCACCCGACAAGGAAGATACTTCTACAGACGAGTCTTTGCTATTCAACGCCATTACCGATGCATCGCGCAATACCTGTTGCCCGGTTGAGTCTTTCACAATACCGCGTATTGTGCCCGAATTTTGTGCGAAGCTATAACTATGGTTAATTATTAAAATAAATAAAATAAGTAATGCTTTCTTCATACTCTTTTGTTCTGAGGTTAACTAATGCAAGATAGCTTGTTAAAAAATGGATGTACAGGTGTAATCGGTAGAGGCACATAAAAAAAAGGCCAACCAAAAATGCCGAATAATGCAGGGCAGGGGATAGGTTTCTGTAAAGCCGAATTGTTTACATGCAAAAATTAATTTATTCCAATTTTCTTAACAAATGCTTTTCTACAACTTCAGTTTTGCTTCATAATTGGGTTAAAGTTTTGTGTTGTATTATTCATTCACTAAAATGTAATCGTATGAAAAAAATGTTAGGATTATTAGCCGGTATTTTGGTTATTGCCGGAACCATTACCGCACAAAAATTAAAAGAAACAGAAGTACCGGCTGCCGTAAAAGCTTCATTTGCCAAGCATTTTCCGGGCATTAGTGCCAAATGGGAAAAAGAAGATACCCGTTATGAAGCAGGCTTTCACCAAAATGGTAAAGAAATGAGTGCTTTATTTGATGCCAATGGTAATTTAACCGAAACAGAGGTGGCCATTAAAATATCGGATTTGCCTGCTGCAGTGCTTCAATACATTCAAAAAAATCATTCAGGCGCAAAAATTAAGGAAGCCTCAAAAATTACATTAGCTGACGGTACTTTACATTATGAGGCTGAAGTAAATGGTCGGGATTTAATTTTTGATGCCAACGGCAACTTTATTAAGGCTGTGAAAGCGTAAACATTGCCCCTGCATATTAAATCCAATACGAGGGATGCCCATTCTTATAATGTCGGCATCCTTTTGTTTGATGCTATTGATGTTCTTTTGTCAACCAACAAAAAAGTATTTTTTTTACTGTATTTTTTTGAGCTACGCTCATTTTTTAAATTAGATAGGATTTACCCGCTTGGGATTTTTTTTGCTATTTGCTCCGTACATGCTCCCATGCAACTACCTATCAACAGCGTTGCGTAACGCTGTTGACCCGAAGCAGTCTCGAAGAAGCTTCGAATGAGGACAACCTGCAATAGGGTATTTCATACTTTATAGTGATTTGTTTTCACTTCAATATGAACAGGCAACAAAATGCTTACTTCGCTGCTCTTTATGTAAAATTGACATTATGAAAAAATGGATATTGGTTATTGGTGCATTGTTTATAATTGCGATAGCATGCAAAAAAAGCAACGACACATCTCCTGCTTTTATCGGCGCCTGGCAATGGCAATATTCTGTTGGGGGTATTAATGTTCAAACAATTAGTCCGGGCTCTGCCACGGTGGTTATTCAATTTAAAAGCGACTCAACTTACCGTATACTCCGGAATGATACTTTAATGGATAGTGGCGAATTTCAAATACGTGTCAGTTCGAATGGACAACAAATTTTGAAATTATCGGGAATCGTGCATACACCTATTTTTTCCATGCCTAACGGACTGGCATTTGTTATTCAGCAAAATCAGCTGATAGCAGAAGATTATTTGGTAGCTGATGGATTTAAGCACTATTTTAAATACTATCCCTACTTTGTTTTATAAATGAATACTTTCGATTTGCTGACATATTGTAGTTGTTATTTTGCTTCAAGCCGTTAAAACTTGTTAGCTATTTATGTGTAATTATAGCTGCACGAATTAACTTATCTGCACTATTTATTAACCCAATAATATGCGCAAATAATTATATTTAATTACTGGTTCTTATTGACTCTTATTCGGTTATTTTTTGTTATGTAAACTCCTATTATACTATGGGGGTTTTAGATAGGTCATAATAATTATTTATGTTTTTTATTAAAAACTTAAATAAAATATTATGATTGAACTACTTCATTTTTGCACCGCAAATAACAAAACATAACCACTATGACAAGAATTACAGTTGCAAAGGGCGATGGCATTGGCCCGGAAATTATGGATGCCACTTTAAAAATTATTTTGGCAGCCGGTGCAAAAATTGAAATGGATTTTATTGAAGTTGGTGAGAAGGTTTACCTGGCAGGTAACACCGCAGGTATTGCCCCTGAAGCATGGGATATTATTCGCCGGAACAAAGTTTTTTTAAAAGCCCCTATTACAACTCCACAAGGTGGTGGTTACAAAAGCTTGAATGTAACTACCCGCAAATTTTTAGGACTATACGCCAATGTACGTCCTTGTGTAAGCTTGCATCCTTTTGTAAGTACAAAGCATCCGCAAATGGATGTGGTGATTGTGCGTGAAAATGAAGAAGACTTATACGCCGGCATTGAACACCAGCAAACCAATGAAGTGGTGCAGTGTTTAAAGCTAATCAGCAGGCCCGGTTGCGAAAAAATTGTTCGCTATGCTTTTGAATATGCCAAACAACAAGGCAGAAAAAAAGTTACTTGTTTTACCAAGGATAACATTATGAAACAAACCGATGGGTTATTCCATCAGGTATTTGATGAAATTGCGAAGGAATATCCCAACATTGAAAACGAGCATTGGATTATTGATATTGGTGCCGCTAAAATGGCCGATACACCTGAAGCCTTCGATGTAATTGTAATGCCCAACTTATATGGCGATGTATTAAGCGATGTGGCAGCACAAATTGCGGGTTCTGTAGGTTTAGCAGGCTCTGCAAATATTGGCGAAGAGTGTGCTATGTTTGAAGCCATACATGGCTCAGCACCCAGAAGAGCCGGTCAAAATTTAGCTAACCCATCGGGCTTGCTGCAAGGTGCTATTATGATGTTGAATCATATTGGCCAAACCGATGTAGCTGAAAAAGTTCAAAATGCCTGGTTAACCACCATTGAAGAGGGAATACATACTTACGATATTTACAAAGAAGGTGTAAGCAAACAAAAAGTAGGCACTAGCCAGTTTGCCGATGCCGTAATTGCTAACCTGGGTAAAACACCTAAAATTTTAAAAGCAGTAAGTTACGCCAATAGTGCTACGTTACATCTTCCTGCTTACCAACGTAAAGCACCTGCAGAAAAAACTTTGGTAGGTGTGGATGTGTTTGTTGACTGGCAGGGAACAGACCCCAATACACTAGCTGAACTGGTGCAAAAAATTCAAATGAATGGCGTGCAATTAACCATGATTACCAATAGGGGTATTAAAGTATGGCCCAATGGTTTTAAAGAAACATTTTGTACCGACCACTGGCGTTGTCGCTTCAAACCTACTGCGGGCAGTAGCTTCAGTAAAGAAAATATTATTCAATTGTTACAAAATGCGGTACAGCAAAAAATTGATGTTATTAAAACTGAAAACCTGTACGCATTTAACGGTAAAGATGCTTATTCATTAGGTCAGGGACAATAATTCAATCACTCATTAAATGTCAAATTATGCAAATACAATTAATACAAGGTGAATTTAATAGCCATGAAGCACTTGAGTTGGTAAGCAAAATGATTCAAACTAAAATTGCTTATCATGAAAATAAAATCAGCAGCCATTTAAATGAAGAGGATATTAAATATCGCGAAACAAAAATTAAGTTTCTTCAAAATGAATTAATGCAGGTGCGTAGTGCCCTCATTAATGCCAATAAAAATGTAGTACTGAATGCCAATTTACAAATTGCATAATGTTTTTACAGAATAATATATTGGCTGTTCTATACTTATTACTTGCCGGAGTAAGTGTTTATTTGGCTTTTGTTACTAACGATGTATTATACACCGTATGTTATAAAGCATTAGCCTTACTGGCACTTATTTCGGCTATTAAAATATTAACGAATAAAATTACCGGCAATGGAAAATACTTTTAAGTTAATTGATGGTACGTTTAAAGCAGAAGAAGCCAAAGAGTTATTGACCAATTTATATTCCGATAAAATTCAATTTCACAGTAGAAAAAGTTTTAGCATGCAGGAGCGATTTGGCCACCCGGACGAGGCTTCATTAAAACGTATTCCTGAGTTAAAAAAAACATTGAATGATATATGTGCTATGCTGAATCAATTACAGAACAGCACAGCCACTTTACATATTCAAGCCAATATTGTTATTAAAGCACATGAAGAAAGTAAATAATTATTTTATTGGAAGGGATTTGTTAATTGCCACCAAACATGCGAAGGAAAAAGTAATAGCGCCTGTTCTTACATCGGCATTACAAGTAAAATGTTTTACATTACCGAACCTTGATACTGATTTGTTTGGCACATTTACCGGCGAGGTAGAACGTAAAGATGATCCATTAACCACCGCCCGAAAAAAATGTTTATATGCCATGGAACAGGCCAATTGCGATTTGGCTATTGCAAGTGAAGGTTCATTTGGCCCTCATCCTTCTTTGTATTTTGTTCCTGCTAATGAAGAATGGTTATTACTAATTGATAAAAAAAATAATTTCGAAATTGTCGTTCGAGAACTTTCTACACAAACCAATTTCTCCAGCAAAACCATTTCCGCTAGAAATGATTTAATTGAATTTGCAGGGAATATTGGTTTCCCGAGTCACGGCATTATTTTAAAGCATACACTGCATAATGCTTATACAGTTCAAAAAAACTTTTCCTCTTTACATCATTTGTTGGTTCAATACCATCAAATGATGAATAAGGGGGGAATTATTACTGCTGAAACGGATATGCGTGCCGTGCAAAATCCAACCCGTATGCAGGTTATTGAAAAGGCAGCACAGCAGTTGGTTAAGAAAATTCAATCGGCTTGCCCATCGTGCGGTGCACCCGGGTATGGTATTGTTGAGGCAAAGGAGGGATTGCCTTGTGCCTGGTGTTCAACACCAACACATCTAACAATGAGTTATGTGTATGCCTGCCATCAGTGTCATTTTCAGGAAGAAAAACTTTATCCGCATGGAAAACCTTTGGCCGAACCAATGTATTGCGATATTTGCAATCCATAAGCGGTTTATATGATAACAACCAATATTGATCTGGCAAAAGCCGCATTAATGCAAAATGATGTGGTGGCTATACCAACTGAAACGGTATATGGATTAGCGGGGAATGCCTTTAGTGAAACAGCGGTAAAAAAAATATTTGCTTTAAAAAAGCGGCCCTTGTACAATCCCTTAATTGTGCATATTGGTGCTGCCAAACAATTGCAGGAAATAGCGCTTGAAATACCTCCAATGGCTATGCAACTGGCTAAAGCTTTTTGGCCCGGTCCGCTTACCTTGTTGTTAAAAAAACAGAGTAGCATTCCTGATTTGGTTACTGCCGGCAGTATTATGGTGGCTGTACGCATGCCTAATCATCCATTAACATTGCAGCTATTGCAAGCATTGCCCTTTCCTTTGGTGGCACCCAGTGCTAATCCGTTCACTAGTATTAGTCCTACCAATGCCTTACATGTATATCAATATTTTAAAGAAGAAGTGCCCGTTATATTAGATGGTGGTGCTTGCAGCAAAGGTGTTGAGTCAACTATTGTAGGGTTTGATGAAAAGGGTCCTGTTCTTTACCGTTTGGGTGCTTTAGCATTGGAAGATATTGAGGCAGTAACGCAGATGCCTTTGCGAATTATGAACAACGCCCAACATAATCGTCCCGATGCGCCGGGCATGTTAGGCCGTCATTATGCACCGCGTACCGTTACCTATTTAACGGATAATGTTGAAGAATTACTGCAACAATTTCAGGGTAAAAAAATTGGGTTGTTGTTATGGAAAGCAATAATTAATCCCAATCACCATTACAATATTCATTATTTATCGGCCAACCAAAATATGGAGGAAGCAGCCAGTAATTTATATGCTTTATTACACGATTTAGATAAGCAAGAATTAGATGTAATTATTGCCGAGCGTTTGCCCAATGAAGGGTTGGGCAGAACGATTAATGATAGATTACAACGCGCTACCCGGCAAGCAGAATAATATATTATGGAAACAGCTTTTCCAATTTTGCAGCTATCTTGTTCCAATAACTAAAAAATGACGGATAAAAACCATTGATATCGGGTATCATAAAAGCGGCAGCCTCAGCGGTTCCCTTATAATGATGGTTAAGCGGATGTTGTTTATAAATGATGCGATTATTGTTGCATTGTGCATACAATTCATTAAAACTGCCAACAAAAATTTGAAGGTTCGGAATATTTTGTGTTAGCTGCAATGCAAACTGTAAACATTGCTCACTAACAGGATATTGTTGAAATATTGCAGGCTCTAATAAAAATACACGATTGGCTTTAGTGCTGCTGTGCCACAAGGGATCAATGTTGTAATAATTATAAACAAGGGTTGGTAATTCCGCATTTATTTGCAAATTGGGTAAGTTGTTGGGTAAAGGCGTGTTTAGTTGTAATGCTTCACGTTGGAGTAATGTATTGGGGATTTCTTTCAAGGGTAACGCATCATAGGTAACATCTAAATAAGTATTGGTTTGGTGCGTGCCTGTGTATTTATTGATGTTTTCCTGATTGGCAACATATTGTTTTTTACTAAATGTACCGGCTACCCATTGCCAGCTCAGGGCATTACTTGCCCAATCACCATCCAATAAATAATAATACATCCATTGTGCGGGTTTTAACCAGTGTGTTTGTGCCATGTTACAGGCTAATGCAGCTGTGTACATGCGGCAGTGGTTATGCATATAGCCGGTGTTGTATAATTGTTGAATGCAATCGTCAATGGCAGCTATGCCGGTTTGGGCATTCACAATAGCTTTAGGAATATCAACGTCAATAAATGCATGTACAGGGGTGTATATATTTTCATTAATACTTTCGCCTTTCGCCAACCAAACTTGCTGATAGTAATCGCGCCAGGCCAGTTCTTGTAACAATACTTTACATTGTTGAAAGCTGTAGTTATTTTGTATCAGTTGTTGTAAAACAAATGGTGTGCTAATAACTCCTCTGGAAATGTAGGGTGATAAATAGGTAACATTGCCATTGAGGTAATTGCGCGTAGAAGCATACGCAACAGGGTTAATGGCTTTTACTTTTTTTTCAATTGCTTCAAATTGAGTGTTGAATAACATTATCGTTTGCTGATTTTATTCAAGGTAATTTGGCGTTGTAAATTACTTTTAAACCGTAGCATGCCATCGGCTCTTTTCTTGGTGTGTTTGTGACTAATGCCGCTATTCACTCTTTTGCGCCATAATTCAAAACTGCTTCTTTTCAATTCCTTCCGCATTAATTGTATAACAGCTTTTTCATCTAAGCCAAATTGATATTTTATGGCTTCAAAAGGTGTGCGGTCTTCCCAAGCCATTTCAATAATTCTATCAATGGTAGCTGCATTCATATTGTAATAATCTTTTTTTGTGCTAATAGTTCGGTAGTTAAAATATTGCGCGAACATGATTTGGCATGTAATACATTAAATAGAAATAAAACATGGTCGCCCGGCGTAGTAATGGTATTTATTTTTTGTAAATGCACATAGGCAGCGGCTTCTTTTAATACGGTTAAATTATTCCATTCTGTTAACAAGTATTTATTTTGTAACCATTGTTGCTTATTAAAAGTGCTACCACTTTTCTTTCCCAATGCACGTACCAAAAAATACTGCCTGGCATCGAGAAGTTGTAAAACAGCTTCATTGGTTTGCTGCATTCTTTGCAAAGTTTCTGTGTGGTTGTATATGGCAATCATATACAATTTTGGCTGCATGCTAACAGCTGAAACATAAGTGCAAATATTCAGGTTAATAGTACCTTCCCAATAGGTTGCCAAACTATAAACCGGCAAATTGGGTAAATTCCATGGCCGTTGCATAAGCTAATGAATTGGTAACATTTAGGTAGAAAAAGTATTATGCATTAACCGCAATTCCTTAGAAAAGTTCATATTTTGAAAATTTAATTTGTAAAAATGCTTTGTTTTGAGGAAGTAATATGATTTTGGCAAATTCTTGATTGATAGTGATTTAAATATGTTAAAACAAAATTCTTAGAAACAAATGCATGAATAGGCTATACTTTTCTACAGTGTATATATTTTTTTTACTGCTTATTTGTTTTTTGCTAACTTGGGGCTGTAACGATTATTATAAGGTGAAACAAGCACCAATAGGGTGCTATCCAATCCTATAAGAAAAAAATATGCAGGAGATATATCATCAAACCATATTAAATGCCCCCTTAGCCGTTTTTTTATCTACAGAAGAAGGTACGGTGATAGAAGCGAATTATGCCGCTGCTAAATTATTTGGATACGATTTAGAGGAATTAAAAGGCATGCATCGGAGTAGTTTTATTGATCAAACCATGCCGGGTTTTACTGAAATGTATCAAGAAAGGGCTCGAACCGGTTCCATTCATGCAAAGTTTATTGGGATAAAAAAGAATGGCGAGCGTTTCCCTATTCAAATGTCTTCTCAACTGTTTACTACCAATACTGGTGAAAGAAGAGCTTCGGCTATCATTGCTGACATTTCAGAAAGTGAAAGTCAGGTGGAGAAAAACCGGCAATTAATGGATGAAATGCAGTTGATTTTGTCGAATACCGATGAGTCTTTTATAATAGTAGATGATCAATTAAATATAGTGGCCATAAATACTTCCGCTTCTATTCGTAGTGAAGAAATTTTAGGTAGGAATATGGAAGTGGGTACTCCGGTTTTAAGTTATGCTGCTCCGGAAAGGTTGCCTGCTTTAAAGCAATTATACGCCGATGTTTTGGCAGGACATTCCCATAGAACCATTGTGGCTATTCCTCATGATGGTAAAGAAATGTATTATCAAAATACATTTAAACCCATTAAAAACGATGCAGGTGTCGTTAAACATATTATGATTAATACTGTTGACATAACCTTGCAAAAAAACGTTGAAAATCAGTTGCAGGAATTGCTCAACAATTCTGAACAACTGAAAAACACATTTGAAAAAGAAAGAAACTACTTTGTCAATAGCTTAGAACAGTTATTAGATGGATTTGTTACCATTAATGCCGTTGGTAATGCTACTTTTATTAATTCTAATGCCAAACGTTTACTGCATATTTCAGAAAATTTACAACATCCCAATGTAATTGATGCCATTCCGGAAACGGAAAGGGCTTTATTTGCGCAGGTTGTACAAAATGCTATTGACTTACAGCAATCTAATGTTTTAGAATTATACCATGCCAGTTGGAATGAATGGATACGTTACCGGATATATCCCAACATGGGTGAGATTACTATTTTTTTCAGAAGCATTACACAAGATGTAAAAAACAGGCAGGCTATTGAAAATTCAGAAAAAACGTATAAAAACCTGTTTCAGTATAACCCACAGCCCATGTGGATTATTGATTTTGAAACCAAGCGTTTTTTACAAGTTAATGAAACAGCCATTCAAAAGTATGGTTATAGCAGAGAAGAGTTCATGAATATGACGGTGTATGATTTGCATACTCAATCTGGAGCAGAAAAATTACAGCAACACTGGGAACGAACAGGAAGTGTAGATGTTTATTTTGGTCAATGGCAACATGTAACAAAATCGGGAAATGTAATTGATGTTGAAATAACAGCACATAAAATTACCTATAATCAACAGCCGGCTTCATTAATATTAATCAATGATATCACCGATAGAATAAGAACCAGAAAATTACTGGAGCAAAGTAACCAAAGGTTTGAATATGTATCTGAAGTGTCATTCAATGCTATTTGGGATTGGGATATTATTTCAGGTAATATGTACTGGGGTAGTGGCTACACGGAATTGTTTGGATATGCATTAGATAATAATAAGGGTAGTATTAGCCAGTGGGAAAGTAGAATCCATAAAAAAGATGTTAAACGCGTAGCTGAAAGTTTACACAAGGCCATAGCCGATGCGGCAAATTTTTGGGAAGAATCTTATTACTATCAAAAAGCAGATGGTACCTGGGCCTATGTGTTAGATAGAGGTAAAATTTTAAAAGATGAAAATGGTAAACCCTACCGTATGGTTGGGGCGATGCAAGATGAAACTTTCAATAAGTACAATCAGTCTATACAGGAAATAGAAAATATTATTTACAATCTTAATTTACAACAGCAGGTTTCATTTAAAGACGTAATTGATGTTTTATTAATTGAATTAGAAAAGTTACACCCCAATATGTTGGCTTCGGTGCTAACCTTGCAAGCCGACAATACCGTACAACATCTATCGGCTCCCCATTTGCCTGAAGGTTATTTGCAGGCAATAGATGGCGCACCTATCGGTCCTGCTGCGGGGTCATGTGGTACGGCCATGTACAAAAAGGAAATGGTAGTAGTTGAAAATATTGAAGAGGATCCCCGTTGGAAATTATATAAACATGTTGCATTACAATATCATTTAAAAAGTTGTTGGAGCATTCCTATTTTTAATAAGCACAACATTGTATTAGGTAGCTTGGCCTTTTATTATACCGAACCTAAAAAGCCCTCTCAGTTGCAATTACAAACCTTGGAGCGCATGAGTAGGCTAATCGGTATTGTAATGGAAAATCATTACAATTATTTATTATTAGCCACCAATAAACTTCGGTATGAATTAATAGCACAAGCCACCAGTGATGCATTATGGGATTGGAATATACAGAACAATACAGTAGAATTATTGGGGGATGGTTTTGAAAAATTATTTGGTTATCCATCAGAGGTTTTACAACGTGATAGAGATTTTTGGACCGGTCATATTCATCCGGAGGATTTGCCCGACTTGCTGGTGCGAGAAAAGGCTGCATTTAAAAATACCAAGCAAACCATTTGGGAGGCAGAATATCGCTTCAAAAAAAGTAATGGACAATATGCATATGTACGGGATAAAGGTTTCATAATACGTGAGGAAGATGGTAGGGTGTCGAGAATGATTGGTGCAACAGAAGATATTTCGTTACGTAAAATGAATGAGGAGGAATTAAAGCGGCTTTCAATGGTAGCAAAAGAAACTACAAATGCCGTAATTATTACTGATGCACAAGAAAATATTACTTATGTAAATGAAGCTTTTACTAAAATAACCGGTTATACCTTAAAAGAAAGTTTAGGTAAAAATCCTCGTTTTTTACAAGGTCCACTATCCGATGCAGCACCTATTGCCTACATGCACCAGCAAATTAAGGCGCAAAAACCTTTTGAGTGTGAAATACTGAATTATACAAAACAAGGAACCCCTATTTGGTTGCATATACAAGCACAACCTATTTTTAATGAGCATAAACAACTGATTCAATATTTTGCTATTGAAACAGATATAACTGAAGCCAAAAAAACACAGGAAGCCCTTCGATTAGAAGAAGAGAAATACAAACAATTATTTAATACCAACCCGGCATCTATTTTTATATGGGATATGAATACCCTGCAAATTTTAGATATGAATGAAACCGGTATTAGTGAATATGGGTATTCGCGTAAGGAGTTATTGAAAATGACCATTCTTCAATTAAGGCCCCCATCAGAATATAATACATTACAACAGTTTATTAATGAATTTAAAAATTCCGATAAAAAGAAGCATGTTCAAATATGGCAGCATGTTAAAAAAAATGGGGAATTGATGCAAATGGAAATTGCTTCACACAAAATTATATATGAAGGTAAAGAATGTGTAATGGGCATTGGTACAAATATTACGGAACGATTAGCCTTGGAAGCTAAATTAGCGGAAGAACAAGCGCAAAGACGTAATCAAGTAATTGAAGCAGAAATAGCCGCCCAAGAAAAAGAAAGACAAGAAATTGGTCGCGAGTTACACGATAATGTTAACCAAATACTTACCGCCAGTCGTATTTATGTTGAAATGGCTAGGAAGGCACATCCGGAGGAAGATGAGTTATTGCAACAATCATCCTGGTATATTATTCAGGCCATTGAAGAGATTAGGAAACTTTCGAAGGCTTTAATTAATCCCGTTGATAAAGATGTTAGTTTAAAAGAAGCCATTCGAAAATTGGTGGCCGATATGTCTTTGTTGTTGAATGAGGGCGTAGAAATTGATTTATCGCATTTCAATGAAAAAGACTTAGAAGAAAAATTTCGTTTAAACTTATACCGGATTGTACAAGAACAATTAACCAATATTAGTAAGCATGCAGAAGCCACTCAGGTAAAAATTCAATTAAGGCGTACCGCAAAATTGATTGCTTTACGTATTGAAGATAACGGTAAGGGCTTTAATGTTAATCAGGTAAAATCAGGCATTGGGCTAAATAATATTCGTAAAAGAACAGAGATGTATAAAGGCCGGTTTGAAATAGAAAGTGAACCGGGAAAAGGTACTGTTTTAAAAGTTGATTTTTTAAACGTATAAGTTGTTTAGGGCTATTTACAGCAAGCGGTTTCAATGGTTGTGCTTATCCAAAAATTCCTTTTATTAGCCCCCCATCTACAGCAATGGTTTGGCCGGTAATATAACCTGCTTCTTTACTTAACAGCCATAGTGCTAATTGCGCAAATTCGGTTGCGTTACCCAAACGTTTAACGGGTATTTTGTCGTTTTCCAGTTGCTGAATGATATGGATGTCTGCACCGGTTTGCGCTTGCTTCTTTTTAAAAACACGTTCAATAGCAGGGGTATTATGTGGTCCCGGGGCAAGAATATTACAGGTAATTCCTTTGTGGGCATATTCGTTGGAAAGTGTTTTGGCAAACCCTGTAACAGCCAATCTAAAAGCGGTACTTAATACTAAATTATCCATTGGTTCTTTAACGGTAGCGCTTTCTATAAAAACTATACGACCATAACCTTGCTGTTCTAAATGTGGTAAAATGGCTTTCATAAATTTCACTTTCCATCTTAGTAATAATTGATAGGCCATATCCCATTGTTCCATGGTAGTTTCTGCAATAGTTGCAGCAGGTGGGCCGCCGGCATTCATACATATACCCGATATGTAGGCCGATTGGGCTAATTGAATAAATGCATTGAGTGTTGCTTCGTCGGCAATATCACCAACTACAAATTGAACTTGGTTGGGGAATTGGCTTTGTAGCGCTTGTAATTTTTCCACACTTCGGCCAACGGTAATAACGGATTCGCCTTGTTGTAATAATTGTAATGCAATGGCTTGCCCTAATCCTGATCCGGCACCGCCTACTATATAATGCCTTTTGGTGTTGTTGTTATTCATGTGCCACTATTAAAATACAAAGTAAAAATACTTCCTTTACCCGAAACAGAATGCACTTGAATATCGCCCTTATGTAATAGCATAATTTGCTTGCAAAGGCTTAAGCCAATACCGTTGCCATTTTTTTTGGTAGTAAAAAATGGAATAAAAATTTTGTCCTTTATTTCCTCATCAATACCCTGTCCATTGTCAATTACTTTAATGGTTGTTCCATCCTCATGTTGTTCAGCCTTTATATGCAACAGAGGTTCCTGCGTACATTTTAATGCCTCGAAAGCATTGGTAATTAAGTTAATGAATACTTGTTCCAATAAATCGTTATCGCCCAATACTATTAAATCAATCGGTTGAACAGAGATTTGCCAATCGATGTTTTTTGAATTTAGTGTAGGGCGCATTAACAAGTCAATGTGCTCTAGAATTCGTTGAACAGAAATTGGCGCTTTTTTCAATTGTTGTATGGCACTTAAATTTCTATACACTTGTGCAAATCTCAGTAAGCCATCACTACGCCTTTTTATTGTTTCAATGCCGGTTATTACATCAATGTCTTTTTCATTGTTAAATGGTTGTTGCTCATGGTAGTTTTGTAGTAATGTATCTGCTAATGAAGAAATGGGAGCAACAGAGTTCATTATTTCATGTGTCATTACATTTAATAAACTATTCCAAGCTTTTGCTTCTGTTTCTTCCACCACATGGTTAATATTCTGAAATACCAATAGCTTTTGTGTGCTATCAGCTGTTTTAAAAGTTGTGGCCGTTATTAATATTTTTGTTTTGCTATTTTGTTGTTGTGTTTCTATTAGTTTGCTTTCGCCCGGTAATAGGGTTGTAATATTATCATAAAGAATAGGGTCTCTTTTAGAAATGCCTTTTAAATTTTTTATGTAAGGTATTTGTATTATTTTTTTGAGTGCTTCATTCATCCATTGTACTTCTTCAGTTGCTGTATTATAGGCTAATATGCCGGTATTAATCAGCGCCAACATTTTTTCAAGGTATTGTGCATGTAGCTCTTTTTCGCGGCTTAGTTGCTTAAATACTTGATTAATATTATTAAAGCTTTGCCTTAATGGTTTTAAATGAGACGGAGTTGCTGCTAAATTAAAGTAACGGGTAAAGTCTTTATAGTGAATGGCTTCCGAAAATTCTGCAATTTCTTTATCAATTTTTTTATAAAAGAAAATGATTTTGAAGGCAATGAATAATATAAGTAAAAAGCATCCAATTGAAAATAGGTAGTGTTTTTGTAGGAATAACCATGTACCTGCACCGGCAGCTAATACTAATAGCAAACAGCTTAAAGCAATATAGGTGGTAATTTTAGTCAATATCGTATTTGTTTAATCTTCTGTATAGTGCAGTGCGGGTGATGCCAAGTTCTTTTGCGGCTTTTGAAATGTTGCCATTATTATTTTCAATGGCTTTTAAAATAGCCTTTTTTTCTACATTACTTAAAGTGTCGTTTTTTTCTAGTTCAACCGTTTTTTCAATAGGTGAGTATATAATATCTTGTTCTGTTATCATGTTACTATCGGCCATAATCACAGCACGCTCAATTATATACTGTAATTCCCTGACATTTCCTGAAAATGAATACTGTTGTAGTTTTTTAATTGCCGATTGATGTAATTGAGTAGGGGGCTTTAGATATTTTTGACTATACACCTCTAAAAAATAATTGGATAAAGGCACAATATCTTCTTTTCTATTGCGCAATGGTGGAATAATAATTTCAACCGTATTAATTCTGTATATTAAATCTTTCCTGAACTTATTTTCATTTGATAGGTCCTGAATGCTGATATTCGTTGCACAAATTAAACGGATATCTATTGCCGTAGGTTCATTACTGCCCAATTTAGTTACCTGCCTGTTTTGAAGTACCGTTAAAAGTTTAGCTTGTTGTTGTAAACTAATGTTTCCTATTTCATCTAAAAATAGCGTACCCCCATTAGCGGCTTCAAACCTGCCTAATCTGTCCTCTTTCGCATCGGTGAATGCACCTTTTTTATATCCAAACAATTCACTTTCAAATAATGATTCCGTTAATGCACCAACATCAACTTTTATAAAAGGCGACTTATTTCGTAGTGATTGTTCATGTATGGCTTTGGCAATTAAATCCTTACCGGTACCATTTTCACCCAGTATTAAAATATTGGCATCGGTAGGTGCTACTTTTTCAATTTTTAAAAAAACTTCTTGCAACACTTCACTTTGCCCAATAATAGTAGTATTGCCGGAATGTTTTGTGTTTTGCTTCTTTGTTTTTTCGGTTGTAGGTATTGAATGATAAATGGTCTGTAATAATTTTTCATTGTTCCAGGGCTTAACAATAAAATCGGTAGCGCCTTCTTTCAACGAGCGTATGGCTAAATCAATGGCACCATAAGCTGTTATCATAATTACACTAGTATCAGGATATTTTGATTTTATTTTTTGTAACCAATAAATGCCTTCATTACCGGAATGAATAACACTTTTAAAATTCATATCAAGTAAAATGACATCAAACTTTTTTGTTGCCAGTAAGGAAGGTATTTGTTCCGGATTTTTTTCAGTTGTTACAGTTGCTCCGGTTGATCGCAATAAATAACTCACGGCTGTTAAAACATCCGTATCATCATCTATTACTAAAATTTGAATGGGCGGTAATTTCATTCCCTTTAACCTATATTTAATTCAATCAAAAATAACAGCTTTGTGGCAATGTTTACAATAATAGCCACAGCATTCTAGCTGATTGAATAAAGTGTAACAAAAGCGAACAGTGTTTGTATCAAAAGCGGACACTGTTGGTAAGTAAGTTACAAATTATCTATTGAAAATCAATGCATTATAATTCTGGCATTCTTTTGCATAATAGTTTACAGACCTAAAAATTATGGATACAATAATTGAAAAGAAGCCATTAGGCAGAAAAGCCATTCAACGCATTGTTATAGCACTTATCATAATTATTGCTATAGTTAGTGCTTCGTTGTACACAATGCATAGTGCACAAACAAAAGTGAGTGCTGATAGAGTAACAATTAGCGAAGTGGTACAAGGCACCTTTCAGGAATATATTCCACTTACAGGCGTTGTAATGCCGGTAACTACTATTTATTTGGATGCCTTAGAAGGCGGAAGGGTTGAACAAAAATTTGTAGAAGATGGTGCAATGGTAAAAAAGGGGCAACCATTATTACGTTTGTCGAATACTGATTTGGCTTTGAGTTTGGTAAATCAGGAAACCTCTGTGTACAATTTATTAACTCAGATGCAAATTTCGCGGAATGCTGCTGTACAAAATACGGTGAATAAATTGAACCAATTGGCAGATGTAGAAAGTCAGTTAAAAGAAGCAAAACGTATTTACGATTTAGATAAGCATTTATATCAGGAAAAAGCCATTGGCCTACAAGAATTTAAACAAGCGGAAAACAACTATTTATACTATAACGAAAAAATGAAACTGAGTAAGCAAATATTAGAACAAGACTCAGTTTTTAATCAACAGCAATTGCAACAATCCAGGCAATCGTATGAGGGATCACAAAATGCGTTGAATGTAATGCGCAAAAAAGTAGGCGATTTAATTGTACGCGCACCCATTGACGGACAATTAACTGCTTTGGATGTTGAAATTGGACAAAATAAACGACAAGGGGAACGATTAGGACAAGTAGATGCGGTTAATGGTTTTAAAGTACGCGCCGATGTTGATGAACATTATATTTCCAGGGTGTACAATGGATTAAAGGCAATTTGTACTGTTGCGGGTAAAAATTATACATTAAACATTACTAAAGTATTTGCACAGGTGGTAAGCGGAAAGTTTCAGGTTGATATGCAATTTAAAGATTCCATTCCTGATGGTATTAAACGAGGGCAGACCTTGCAGATACAATTAATTTTAGGTGATGCTATTCCCTCGGTATTGCTTCCTAAAGGTTCTTTTTCACAACAAACCGGCGGTAACTGGGTATATGTGCTCAATAAAAATGGCAATCAGGCTTATAAAAAAGAAGTACAACTTGGCATGCAAAATCCGGATTATTATCAGGTAATAAAAGGGTTACAGCCCGGCGAAAAAGTGATTACATCCAGCTATGAAAGTTTCAATAATGCATCAACAATAGATATCATTAATTAAATTATTTAACATGAAATTCTTTATATTATTTTATTTTTTATCCTTGTTCGAGGGCGCATCAAAGTTGCACTTAAACAAAACTAACTGTACAATATCAGTAATGAAAGAAGCTAAAAATGAGTTAGAAGTAATAACTGATGATTTATTAATAACGCCTGCTGATGCACTTTTCTATAAAATACAATAATTACTAACACCCAAATAAAAATGTATGATACAAATAAAACAGTTAAAAAAAGTTTACCGAACAGATGAAGTAGAAACGGTTGCTTTAAATGCTATTAATCTTATGGTTGACAAGGGCGAATTTGTTGCCATTATGGGTCCATCAGGCTGCGGTAAAACAACCTTAATGAATATTCTAGGATTATTAGATGAGCCGGATAGTGGTAGTTTTATTTTTAATGGTACCGAAATAGCCCATTTTAGCGAAAGCCAACGTGTTCAGCTCAGGAAACAAAATATAGGCTTCGTTTTTCAAAACTTTAATTTAATAGATGAATTAACCGTTTACGAAAATGTTGAATTGCCATTAATCTATACCGGACATAAATCTACCGAAAGAAAAAAAATGGTAACGGAGGTATTGGAAAGAATGCAATTAATGCATAGACGATCACATTATCCTCAACAATTATCAGGTGGTCAACAGCAACGAGTTGCCGTTGCAAGAGCAGTAGTGAATAAACCTGCTTTAATATTAGCCGATGAGCCTACCGGAAACCTTGATTCCAAAAATGGAAATGAGGTGATGCAACTTCTTACTGAATTAAATGAACAAGGCACTACCATTGTAATGGTAACGCATAGTGAACATGATGCTAAATACAGCCACCGAATTATTAGGATGCTTGATGGACAAACGATTATGGAAAATATTTTAGTATAATCCAATTTAAAAATTATGATTATCAATTATTTAAAAATTGCCTTTAGGAATTTATTACGTCAAAAGGCGTTTTCTTTCACTAATATTTTAGGCCTTTCTATTGGTTTGGCTTGTGCTTTGTTTATTGTAATGTGGATATTAGATGAGTTTTCTTATGACCGCTTTTTTAAGAACTATGATACCATTTACAGTATAAAAGTTACTCGCACTTTCGATAACACCAAAAATACTGATGGCGCAGTAGCTTACCCTTTAACCAATGCTATTGCTGAAAAAATGCCACAAGTAAAATATGCGGTCGAATCTACCTACCCCTCAAGTCATGTATTAGCATTTAATGAAAACAAAATAAAGAAAACGGGTTACCAGGTTAGTACTAACTTTTTTAAACTTTTTACTTTTCCTTTTTTGCAGGGCAATGCTGCTACTGCAGTAACTGATCCTAATTCTGTGGTATTAACAGCCGCTACGGCAAAAGCTTTATTTGGTAATCATTCTCCCTTAGGAAAATTAGTAACACTTGATAATCAGCAAACATATAAAGTAACAGGTGTAATTGGTGATATACCTCATAATTCAACCCTTCAATTTGATTTTGTTATTCCTTATAGTTTTTCACCGGAGGATTATCAGCATGTTGCGAATGACTGGGTAAACGCATTTAATCTTGGATATATAGAAGTTTTGCCGGGAACAAATATTGCTGCATTGGAAAAGCAAATCAATCAATTGTATAAACAGAATAATCCCAATGATGATGCGAAGACCTCCTATCTTTTACAACCAATGTCTGAATGGCGTTTGTATAGCGATTTTAAAGATGGTAAAAATGTTGGAGGAATGATTGATTATGTGCATTTATTCAGCATTATTGCTGTGGTAATTTTATTAATTGCTTGTATCAACTTCATGAATCTGTCAACAGCGCAAGCAGAGAAAAGAGCCAAAGAAGTTGGTGTTAGAAAAACTTTAGGTTCAGATAGAGCATCATTAGTGTTCCAATTTTTTATGGAATCACTCTTAATGGTATGTATAGCATTTGTTATTGCTTTGTTGTTGGTGTATTTGTTATTGCCTTCTTTTAATTTAATGGTTGATAAACAAATTAAATTACCATTTGCAAATACACAATTCTGGTTATATGCGGTGCTTATGATTGTATTTACTGCTATTGTTGCAGGCATTTATCCGGCAGTATATTTATCCTCGTTTAATGCAGCAACGGTTTTAAAAGGCACATTTAAAGCTTCTAATAAATTATTGGCACCTAGAAAGTTATTGGTGATTGGCCAATTTGCAGCTTCTTTTGTATTAATAGTTGCTACCATTATTGTTTATCAACAAATACAACATGCCCGACATCGTGATTTGGGCTATAATCCTAACGACTTGATCATTGTTAGCTCTTCACCTGAATTAGACAATAATTATGCTGTTTTGAAACAGCAGTTGTTGAATACGGGAGTAGTTGATGCAGTTACCAGAACTACTTCACCTATGACAGAAATTTGGAATTATTCACCTGCACCTGATTGGCCCGGCAGACCACAAAACAACAATTTTATTGTAAGTGCTATGGCTGTTGGTTCCGATTTTGCAAAAACTACAGGTGCCAGAATGATTGCAGGTAGAGATTTTAAAGAAGGTTCAATAGCCGATTCTACAGGCATTATATACAACAAAGCAGCAATGGACAAAATGAATTTACCCGATCCAATTGGAAAACAGGTTAAATTTTTCGGGAAAACATTTACCATTATTGGTGTAATGGATAATATAGTTATGGCATCACCTTACAAACAGGTTGATCCAATGATTATGCTTTTTTATGATAATAAAAGACCTGGGTTCGTGGATATCCGTTTAAAAAATGGTGTACAGCCTCAAAATGCTATTCCTAAAATTGCAGCTATTTATAAAACATTAAATCCCGCTTATCCTTTTGAATACAAATTTGCGGATGATGAGTTTAATAAGAAGTTTGCTACAGAAGAATTGATTGGTAAGCTTACGAATATATTTGCTTCAATATCCATCTTCATTTGTTGTATTGGTTTGGCCGGTTTAGTTTCTTTTTCTATTCAAAAGCGATTTAAAGAAATAGCCATCCGTAAAATATTGGGTGCATCTGTTTGGCAAATAATTGAATTAATTGCTGCCGATTTTTTAAAGCTGGTTGCTATTGCCATTGTTATTGCTATTCCTATAACCTGGTGGTTAATGAACGGGTGGTTAAATAATTATACTTATCATGTAACTATTCAGCCCATGGTGTTTGCATTGGTGGCTATAGTTATGTTGCTAATTACATTAATAATAGTGGGTTTAAATGCACGAAATGCTGCTACAACCAATCCTGCAACGGTTATTAAAAGCGAATAAATGGAATTAACAAAAATGAATATGAAACATATTCTTGTAATAGTGCTTGTATTTTTTTGTGCTACTCAATTAGCAATGGCACAAAAAGCAAATAATCAGATCTTTACATTAGAGGGTTGTATAACAACTGCTATTGCAGCCAATCAACAGTTAGTGTTGGCGCAAAATCAGGCTGCTATTGATAATACGAATTACCAACAAGCAAAGAGTAATTTGTTACCTTATATAGGCGCTAATATTTCGCATGGATTAAATGAAGGAAGAAGTATTAATCCTTATACTAATGCTTACTCTGACCAAAAAATTGATTTTGCTCAATACAATGTATCTGCTTCTTTTTTGTTATGGAACGGAAATGCACTTCAGCAAAATATTCAACAAAATAGGTTAAATGCTAAGGCTAGTAATATGGATGCTCAACAGGCACGTGATAATTTAGTTATTCAAGTAATACTTAGTTATTTACAAGTGTTAAGCCTACAAGAGCAAATTAAAGCGGCACAACAACAGGCGCAAGTATCTCAAGCGCAGGTACAACGTTTAATGTTATTGAATAATGACGGTGCTATTGCGCCTGCCACATTGTTTGACATGAAAGGGCAGTATGGCAATGACCAGTTGAATGTTATTAATTTACAAAATCAATTAACGAATGCTAAGCTATCATTGTTTGCATTGATGAATACCAATTTTGTTGAAAATGCTTTTTTTGAACCTATAGTCAATGAAATGCAAAAACAAGATAGTAGTGTTACCGCTAATAGCGCTTATCAATTGGCACTTAACAATATGCCTATGGTAAAAGCATATCAATATCGCTGGGAAAGTAATCTTAAAAAAGTAAAAGTGGCAAAGGCACAATTATTACCATCGTTAAGTTTTAATGTTGGGTTAGGCACCAATTATTCCAGTTTAGCTAACACATTGCAATATGTAAATACTACTGAAGTAGCCACAGGTGGTTATGTAAGTTACAATGGCTCAAAATTGCCTGTTTACATGCAGCAGAATAATTATGTAAACCAAAATATTTCTTATGGGCAACAGTGGAAAAATAATTTCAATGCTTCATTAAGTTTGGTTTTGCAAATTCCCATTTTAAATGGTTTACAAGCTCGAACTAAAGTAAGGCAGGCACAAATACAAGTTAAACAATCTGCTTTTTTATTAAACAGTACCAAAACACAATTGCAGCAGTCTGTTTACAGTACATACATCAATATGTTACAAGCAGAAAAAACTGAAAAAGTTTCAATTGCTCAGTTGTCTGATTTTACACAATCATTTCACGCAGCAACTGTGAAATTCCAAGCTGGCGTGGGTACCTCTGTAGATTATATTATTGCCAAAACAAATATGGATAAAGCAAGTATCAATGCTATTGTTGCCAGATACAATGTGTTGTTGCTGCAAAAGGTATTAGATTATTATCAAGGAGTATTAAAGTTTTAAGTTTTCGTTAGTGTTGTTTTCTAGGTTTTATTTATTACAAAGTAGTAGTGAATAGTAGCTGCCATTCTTGGCAGCGTTTTTATTGTTTATTCCTCTTCAATGTTAACAAATTGTTACCTGCAATACAAATGTATGAATGTTTACAATTTGATAATACAGTTTATTATACAAATAGTATGGAGCCCCAATAGTTTTGCACATCATTTTATTTCATGCATTACAAACTGCTTTATTTTCTTTTTATACTGGGATTTGCATACATGCAAAGTCCGGCCTATGGTGCGGGAGCTATGAAAGGAGAACATATTGCTTTTAAAGCAAAACAGCAATTGTGCTATGAAATGAATATTGGTGCTAGTTGGAAAAATGAAAGCAAAACTAATTCCAATGCATTCCTGTACTCCATTAATGATGCTTCTATTTTAGAGGATGATGAATGTTTTGATGCATTCACTGTTTTTGAAAAACCGGCTAATCAATTCCCCGCATTAGTTATACCAACTTCGTTCAATTGCGTAAATACTTTTAATTTTTTCAATGCGCATTTCGTATTAAAAGCATTGTATCATAACACCATACTGGTTCGTATAAGTACTTTCCGCATATAGAATTTATTATTCTCCATTCTGTTTTATTCAGCATTTTTTTACAATTTTTCATTCACAAATATTATTTTATGCGTAGTAAATTTTTACTGCTTTCGTTTTACTTAATAGCTTTATTTACCTTCATTAATTCAGTACCACTTCTGGCTCAAAATAATGTGGCTATTCAAGGAAAAGTGTTAGATGCACAAGACCAAAAACCTATTGATGGTGCAAGTATTACCATTAGTACCAGCGGAAAAGGAACTGCAACAAATGCTCAAGGTGCTTTTAAATTAGAGGCAAGTCCAAATGCTGTTTTAGTTGTATCTTATGTAGGCTATTCTAGTGAAAAAATTTCACTTCATGGTCGCAAAGATGTTACTATTTTATTGCAGAAAGAAGTAAAGTCGTTAAATGAGGTGGTGGTAACTGCTTTAGGTATCAGCAAACAATCTAAAGCATTGGGATATGCTGTTCAATCGGTGAATACCCGCCAAATTACGCAGGCTCAAGATCCTAACTTGATTAATAATTTAAGTGGTAAAATAGCCGGTGTTTATATTACAAATGGGGGTGCAGGTGTAGGTTCAACATCAAGAATAGTAATTAGAGGTGAAAACTCATTTACCGGAACCAATCAACCTTTGTTTGTTGTTGACGGTGTACCCATTAACAACGAAACCTATTTTAATAGTGCAATTGAAAATTCAGCCAATCAAGGAACATGGGCTGAAGTCGATTATGGTAATGGTGCAGCAGAAATTAATCCAAACGATATTGCAAAAATTACGGTACTAAAAGGTTCAACTGCGGCTGCGTTATATGGTTCAAGAGCAGCAAATGGTGCAGTAGTGCTGACTACAAAAAAGGGTACAGCTGAAAAAGGAATGCAGGGGGTTAGCTTTAATACTACTACCACATTTGAAACTCCATTAAAGTTACCTCGTTTGCAAAACGAATATGGTGCAGGGATTGATGCTTATCCACTTTCCGGTGCTCCAAGTACTTATACCTACCAAAATGGAGGTGCATCTAATGAAAATAATATTCCTAATTGGGGTTTAAAGTTCGACCCAAATTTAAAAGTAGTTCAGTTTGATAGCCCTATACCTGGCACACCCTATCAAGCAGCCGATTTGATAGCTAGAAGTATTGATCCAACCCTAACACCTCAAGCAACACCGTGGATTGGTCATGCCGATCATTTTAAGAACTTTTTGCAAACCGGTATAACCACTCAAAATAATCTATCTTTTGGTGGTGTGAGCGATCATGGAAGTTATCACTTTTCAATAAGTAACTTATATAACAGAGGTATATTACCTAATACGGATTTACGCAGAAATGGTATTGCTTTGCGCACTGAGCATAAATTTAATGATAAGCTTACCTCTAATGTTTTTATTGATTTCATTAATAGTAATAGCAGTAATAGGCCTAATATTGGATATGGTTCAGAAAGTGTTATGTACACATATTTTGGTGTATATGGTATGCCAATTAATATCGACTTGAATTCACTTAAAAAACAATGGCAAACGGGTCGTGATCAACAAAACCAATTCCGTTATTGGAATAATCATGATAACCCATATGTTACCATGTATGATAACGTAAATAGTTTTAATAAAAATCGTTTAATTGGTAATGCCTCTTTAAAATATGCGTTTAATAAAGCATGGACTGCCATGGTTAGAACTGGAACGGATTACTATTCTGATCATAGAGAAGGACATAGAGCTTTTACTACTGTGCGTTTTCCCAGTGGTGGATTTAGAACGGATGATATTAATTATTTTGAAAACAATACAGATTTCTTGGTTAGTTATAATAAGCCTCATAGCAATTTATGGAACTTTGATGCTTCTGTGGGCGGTAACAGATTTATGCAAAACATTTCTTATAATAGAAATATTGCAAATGCATTAATTACCCCTGGTTTGTACAATTTTTCAAATGCTCAAAGCCAACTGCCTACACTATATGAACAATTCAATAAAATTGTATACAGTGCCTACGCTTTTGCCGATGCCGATTATAAAGGAATGTTGTTTTTGAATGTAACCGGCAGGAATGATGTTTCTAGTACATTGCCGGTTCAACACAATTCATTCTTCTATCCTTCTGCTTCAGTAAGTGCAATATTGTCTGAAATGCTACATTTACCTAGTGCCATATCTTACTTAAAAGTTCGTGGCTCTGTTGCTAAAGTAGGTAGAGATGCTGATCCTTATTCTATTAATAACACCTATATTACTAATACCCCATTCAATAGTTATCCTTTAACAACTGGTAATAATGTTCTGGCTAATAAAAATTTATTGCCTTCTTCTACTAGTACAACTGAATTTGGGGTTGAAGCACATTTATTTAATAATGCCATTGGTATCGATGCAACTATTTATAATTCAAACACTAAAAATGAAGTGGTTCAGTTGCCAATACCTGTATCGTCAGGCTATACTAACGCTTATGTAAATGGGGCATCTATTAATAATAAGGGTGTTGAAATTATGGTTACAGCAACACCTATTCGTTCAAAAACAATTAATGGCTTGCATTGGGATTTGAACTTGAATTTTAGTCATAATGTATCAGTTGTTACAGCTTTACCTGATGGAATTAATACTTATGTTTATGCGCAAGTTACCCAGTACGACCGTTACTACAGAGCTATACAGTACGATGCAATTGTTGGTCAAAGAATTGGAAATATGTATGGAAATAAATTTATACGCGATCCCCAGGGTAATATTGTGTATAAAAATGGGGTGCCTCAATTTACTTCATCTCAAAATGGTTTGTTAGGAAACTATAACCCGGATTTTGTTTTAGGTTGGACAAACAACTTTACATATAAAAACTTTAATATGAGTTTTGTAGTAGATTGGCATCAAGGTGGTAAATTTTATTCTTATACAGAGTTAGGCGTATTGGCTGGTGGTATGTCGGTTGAAACATTACCAGGAAGAGAAACAGGAATTATTGGTAAAGGAGTTATGTTAGATGGATCGGGAAAATATGTACCTAATAATGTTAAGGTAGATGCAGCAACTTATTATAATGGCTATTATAATGCCTCTAATAATGAAGCATTTATGTACAATGCAACTTATGTAAAGCTTCGTGAATTTAGGTTGGGATATACATTTAAAAATTTGTTTGGAAACAACTCTAAGGCAAATATGAATGTTTCTTTTATTGCACGTAATGTACTAGAGTTTACACAAAATAAAGACGTTGATCCTGAGACACTTGCTTTACGTGGTCAGCAAATTTTACCAGGTACTGAGTTTTTGAGTATCCCTGCTACCAAAAGCCTGGGAATATCATTGGGGTTAAACTTTTAATTTTTTAAACTTTTATTTATGAAAAAAACATTGCATAAAATTGTCTTTTCAATAATCAGTATTATATTTTTCAGTTCTTGTTCTAAAGAGTTGCAAACCATTAATATTAATCCCAACAATTTAGAAAAACCTGATGCTACAACTTTATTATCAAATACTATTGTATCATTATTTTACAATAATGCGAATATTGTATGGACATTGGGAAATGGATATAATCAATACATGACTTATAGCCAATCCTATTATGACCAACCTACCAGGTATCAGCCTATTACAAATGAACCCTACTGGATTCCTTTGTATGAAACAGCACGCGATGCAAATACGCTTTATAATTTAGCAGTTACTCAAAATAATACGCTTTTACAGGCATCAGCATTAACACTTCGCTCTTATGCTTTTGCACAATTAACGGAATTATGGGGTGATATTCCTTTCAAGCAAGCTTTGCAAGGTGCAAATGGTATTTACACACCTGTTTATGATAATCAGCAAACGGTATATTTAGATGCGGCTCAAGGTATAATTCCATCGCTAAGGAGAGCCGATAGTTTACTAAAAGCAAATCCTTCAGGGCTAATTAGTGGTGATGTTTTGTATAATTCGAATGTAATGTCTTGGCGTCGGTTTATTAATGCATTGCGGTTACGTTATTTGTTGAGAGTATCTTCAAAGGTAAATGTGTCTGCCGAAATGCAGGCTATTGTAAATGATGGTGCCATAATGCAAAATGCCTCACAAAGCGCAACATTAACCCTGCCTACAGTTACCCCTTATAATTTTGTGAGCCTTACCGAGCGTACCGGTGATTTTCAGGTAAAATATATGAATCAATTATTGTATAATACTTTTGTGAATACCGCCGATACAGCAAGGATATCAACTTATTTTAACGTAAACGCTAATACACCTGCAGGCACTACCTTTAGTTTCAATAATTATGGTGGTTTGCCATTAGTTGTTGATGCAACAAATACTCAAACTGCTCAGGCATCTAACTTTAATAATAGTTTTACTAGCGGCTCAAATCCTAACTTAATCAAAGCGCGTATTATTAGTTTTGCAGAACAACAATTTATTTTATCAGAAGCAGCTCTAAAAGGTTTTATTGCAGGAAGTGCTCAAACTTATTACAATAGCGGAGTACTAGGCGCTTATGCAGAAATTGGGTTAGATGCTAATACGGCTAATAATTATTTATTACATGCAAATGTTGCTTTCGATAACTCTAGTTTAAATAATTCTTTACAGCAAATTATTACACAGAAATGGATGGCAAACATAAATAATGGGTTTGAAGGATGGATAGAATACAGAAGAACAGGTTTCCCTGCATTGAATGCAGGCGGTTCAGTTAATTTAAATAATGGTGTAATTCCATCAAGGTTTCTTTATCCCACTTCTGAAAAAAATATTAATGCTAAAAATTATAATGCCGAAATCCAATTAATGGGGGGCACTGAGATTACTACTTATAAAGCTTGGTGGGAAAAATAAAATGTAGCATAAAATAGACTTTATTTAACCTGTTGCAAAGGCAACAGGTTTTTTTATGTTTAGTTGGTTGGTTTCAAATTCAATTTTCCTTCAGAATTCAATCCGTATTTTGTATTTTGAAAAAGCTGATATAACCCGGTAAAAGTATGAAACTGCTAATTATTGAAGATGAAGTGAATTTGAATACAACCATTGCTAGTTTTCTAACGGCGGCAGGTTATTTATGTGAAACTGTTTCAAATTTTAAAGATGCTATTGAAAAGATAGATTTATACGAATATGATTGTATCATTCTGGATATCATGTTGCCCGATGGGTCGGGATTGGAACTATTGCGGTATTTGAAATTGAATAAAAAAAATGATGGTGTTATTATCATTTCTGCAAAAGATTCTTTAGATGATAAACTAACAGGTTTACAATTAGGCGCTGATGATTACTTAACAAAACCTTTTCATTTACCCGAATTAGCTATGCGTGTTGCGGCTATTATCCGTAGAAAAAAAATGGATGGGCACAATGTTATAAACATAGATGAATGGTTGTATATAGATACCATAGCGCAACGCGTTACTATTCACAATGCAGCAATAGAGCTAACGCAAAAAGAATATCAGTTACTACTTTTTTTTGTTGTTAATAAAAATAGGATACTTTCTAAAAGCGCCATTGCCCAGCATTTATGGGGTGACGATATGGATTTGGCCGATCATTATGATTTTATTTATACGCACATTAAAAATCTTAGAAAGAAAATCTTATCAGCCGGTGGTGAAGATTGTATTCGTTCAATATATGGTGCCGGCTATAAATTCCAAGTAAACTAGTATTTTTTTGAATGAAATCATTACCATGAAATCTTTTGCAACATATCAACGCTTAAATACGTATATAGCTATTTTAATTTTTTTATTGGGCAGCATTGCTTTTTACGGAGTGTTGCAGTATGTTTTGTTACGCCAATTAGATGATAGCCTGAAAGCTGAAAAACAGGAAATTTCTGATTATGTTCAAAAATACCATCAGCTACCTGTTATTCAAAATACAAAACATCAATGGGTTATAATTGATAGCAATGCGCACACATTCGCTAATCAAAAATTTAGAACTATAAAATTATACAATACCATTGAACAAGAAATGCAAGAAGTGCGTCAATTAAGCTTCGCATTAGCAATAAACAATCAACAATATTTTGTTCAGGTAAATAAGTCGCAGGCAGAAACAGAAGATTTGTTGCAATTGATTGCCATATTGGCTTTTAGCATGATTGCTTTGCTTTTGGTATTAAATTATTTTGTGAACAGAAAATTGGTTAACAAATTATTCAAGCCTTTTCAAAAAACAATATCAGCCATTCAGGCATATAAAATAGGTCAAAAAGCCCCTTTGCAATTACCCGAAAGTTCGTTGGCTGAAATGCATTTACTCAATACCAGCTTAAATGAAATGTCGCAAAGAATATATGTTGAGTATCGGTCTTTAAAATCGTTTACTGAAAATGCAGCCCATGAAATGCAAACCCCGCTTGCTGTTATGCGCTCATTAATTGAAAGCATTATACAGCAAAACAATTTAAATGAACAAGGCTTAAATCAACTAACTACCATTGACGATAATATTCAAAAATTAATTAAACTGCATCAATCGCTTTTGCTGTTAGCTAAAATTGAAAATAATCAATTTCAACTCAATGAAACGGTGGCTATTAATGAAATAATTATTGCTAAATGTGAAGAAAAAAACTCATTTATTGAAACAAAAAGCTTACTGCTAAAATTGGAATTAAATGAAGTAAACCTACTTTTTCACAGGCAATTAACCGATATGTTAGTGAATAACATGATTAATAATGCCATTCGGTACACACCAGTAAATGGTGAGATAACCATTCAGCTCAATAAAAATGAACTAATAATATGTAATACCGCATCTGCGGGTAGTTTAGATGCCGAGCAAGTTTTTAAACGTTTTTATAAACCGCAGCAACAACAAGAAGGTACCGGCCTGGGGCTTGCTATCGTTAATGAAATTTGCAGGTTAGCTAATTGGCCCATTCGCTATGAATTTCAGAATAATAAACATTGTTTCATAGTTCAATTTTTTCAAAAAGTATCATAGCCATGAAAAAAATAGTTTTTCTTTTATTCTTGTTTGCTACTCAACTAAATACGCTTTTTGCACAACAAAAGAATCTTGATTTTTTTGTGCAGTCAGCTATACAAAATAGTCCTCTTTTAAAAGATTATCAAAACCAGCAACTCAGTAATTTAATTGATAGTTTAAGAATACATGCATTGTATAAGCCACAAATTAATGCCGTAAGTGTCAATACTTATGCGCCTTCTTACCAAGGTTGGGGATATGATGGTGCTATAACCAATGGTGCAAATTTCGGACAGCAAATAACGTTTAATCAGTTGTTGATTGGGAAAGCAAACATGAATAATCAACAACAAGCTATACAGTTGTTAAATCAAAGCTTGCAAGTTGCAGGAAAAATTACTGAACAAGATATTACTAAAGCCATCACTGCACAATATATTACGGCTTATGGTACTCAACAACAAATTCAATTTAATCAGGAGTTAGTTAATCTGTTAAAAAAAGAACAGGTAATTCTTACAAAACTAACAGAATCGGGTATTTATAAACAAACGGATTACTTAAGCTTTTTAGTTACTATTCAACAACAAGATTTATTAGTGCATCAGCTGCAATTACAATTTAAAAATGATTATGGGGTATTGAATTATTTGTGCGGGTTAACTGATACTTCTGGTGTAGTACTGGAAAATCCAAATATTCATTTGGTAGTTACGCCGGAAATAGAGCAAACTGTGTTTTATCAAAATTTTTTTCTAGATAGCTTAAAACTAAAAAACAGTGATGCTCAAATTGATTTCAGCTATCGCCCAAAAGTTAGTTTGTATGCAGATGTGGGATATTTGTCTTCCTTTTCTTATCAGGCATATAAAAACTTCGGTAACAGTTTTGGTTTGTCGGTAGTATGGCCTATTTATGATGGAAAGCAAAGAAAAATGAAGCACGATAAAATTGCTATAGCCGAACAAACACGGCAACAATATCGTAACTATTTTAAGTCACAGTTTCAACAACAAATTGCCTTATTAACACAACAATTACATTCTGTTGAACAACTTATTCAGGAGTATAATACGCAAATAAAATACAGTCAAACACTTATTGAAGCCAATAGGAAACTGCTGCAAACCGGTGATGTTATTATGCCAACTTATATTTTGGCTATTAGCAACTATTTGAATGCAAAAAACCTGATTACTCAGAATACCATTAGTAAAATGCAAATCATTAACCAAATTAATTATTGGAATAGAAACTAACATATTATGGTCCAAAAAAAATATTTTTCTTTAGTTTGTTTTTTGCTCACTTCGTTTTTATATGCTTGTAATAACAAGGCAGGAAATGCGAATGCCAATAATGCATCCGATCTGGTTGCAACAGGTACACCCGTAACAATTACCCATCCGGTAAAAGGTTTAATGCAGGAAGCAGTTACTTTAAATGCTGTTTCTGCTTTTTTATTAAAAAGTTTTGTGAAAGCAAATGCCAATGGCTATTTATACAAAGTGAATATTCATTTAGGGCAATATGTGCAACGTGGTGAACCTTTATTTGTGATTACTACGAAAGAAGCAAAAGCAATAGGCAATACCATTAATCAATTAGATACAACTTTAAACTTTTCCGGTAATATTATTATTCATGCGCCGGCTAATGGTTATATAACACAATTAAATTATCATGCAGGCGATTATGTGTTAGATGGAGAACCATTGGCAGCAATAACTGACAATCGAAGTTTCGTTTTCTTATTAGATCTTCCCTATGAACTAAAACCCTATTTGCCACAAAATCAATATGTAAACTTATTATTGCCCGATGGTACTCAATTAAACGGTACAGTCGGTGCACCGTTACCAACAGTTGATCCTGCTTCACAAACGCAGAGCTATATTATTCATGTAAACACCAGTAAGCAAATACCCGAAAATCTTATTGCCAAGCTACATTGGATTAAAGTGCAAAAAACCAATTCCATTTCATTACCTAAAGCTGCTGTTTTGAGTGATGAGGTGCAAAGTAATTTTTGGGTAATGAAAATGATTGATAGTGTAACCGCAGTCAAAGTGCCCATTCAACGGGGTATTGAAAATAATGAGGCAGTTGAAATTATAACCCCTGTTTTTAAAATTACTGATACCATTTTATTAACGGGAAACTATGGATTACCCGATACGGCTAAGGTTGCAATCAATAATTCACCCCTTAAGCAGTGAAATAATGGGTAATGATTTTTTATCCGGTTTGTCAACTACTTTTTTTCGATTTTATGAATGCTAAACTTGAAATGTTTGAATGAAAAATTTTTTTGTAAAATATAAAAGTCCACTTGCTGTTTTAATGGCCATCATTATAATGGGCGGGCTGTTTGCCTACAGCAAATTGCAATCATCATTGTTTCCGGAAATAACATTCCCAAAAATTAAAATTATTGCTGATGCAGGACAACAACCGGTGAATAAAATGATGATTACAGTTACCCGTCAGCTTGAAAATGCCGTTAAGCGTGTACCTGATTTACACATGATTAGAAGTACAACCAGCAGGGGGAGTTGTGAAATATCAGCTTTTTTGAATTGGGATGCCAATATTGACATTAGTAAACAGAGAATTGAATCGCGTATTGCTGAGGTAATGAATACTTTACCGCAGGGTATTCAAATTACCGTTGAAAGAATGAATCCTTCAATTCTGCCGGTAATTGGTTATTCCTTAGAAAGCAAACAGCGTTCACCCATTGACATGAAATTAATGGCATTGTACACTATTAAACCTTTTCTTTCGCAAGTGGATGGTGTTTCTGAAGTACGTGTTATAGGTGGTAAAACAAAGGAATATTGGCTGATTGTGAATACTGATAAAATGTCTTCACTTGGATTAACGCCCGATTCCGTGAATTATGCCTTAAGCCAAACTAACTTCATTAAATCAAACGGCTATTTAGCCGATTATCATTTATTGTATTTATCCCTAACCGATGCTTCTGTTATATCGAAAGATCAATTAAAACATATTGTAATTAGTAACAATGGTAAACGCATTGTGCAATTACAAGATATTGCTGATGTAGAAATAAGGGAAGCGAAGGAATATATAAAAATCAATGCCAATGGTCGTGAAGGTATTTTACTCGCTGTTATTAAACAGCCCAACGCCAATTTAATACAGGTAAGTAATGATATGGATGCTAAGCTGAAAGCATTAAGAAAAATTCTTCCTGCTGATGTTACCATACAACCTTATTATGAACAAGCCAATTTTGTGAAAGATGCTATTAAAAGTGTAAGTGATAGTTTATGGATTGGATTATTACTCGCTATTATCGTGGCCATTGTTTTTCTTCGCTCACTTAAAGCCAGTACCGTTATTTTATTTACGATACCCGTAACAATTCTGTTAACCATTATATGTTTATATGCCATTGGGCAAACCTTGAATATTATGACATTAGGCGCATTAGCCGCTGCTATTGGTTTAATTATTGATGATGCCATTGTTGTAGTTGAACAAATTCACCGTACCCATGAAGAACATCCCAATGAACCAACGAATTCGTTGTTGCAAAAAGCAATTCATTATTTATTCCCCGCTATGTTAGGCTCTTCATTAAGTACGATTGTAATATTTCTACCTTTCGTGTTAATGAGTGGTGTTGCCGGAGCTTACTTTAAAGTAATGACCAATACCATGATTATTACTTTGGTGTGTTCATTTTTTGTAACCTGGTTGTTGTTGCCGGTTTTGTATTTGTTGTTTACACGGAATGCTGCTGTAAATGTTGTAGGTAAAAAATTAAAACAGGGGCATGAAGTAAAGCAGCAAAAATGGGTGGGTTTCTTCATTCGTAAACCTTACATCAGTATTTTATTTATTTTAATTTTAGGCGCTTCTATATATATCGTATTCCCAAAACTGGAAACCGGTTTTTTACCTGAGATGGATGAAGGGAGCATTGTTTTAGATTACAGTTCACCCCCCGGAACATCATTAGAAGAAACCGACCGAATGCTAAGGCAAGTTGAAAAAATTATTGTTCAGGTACCTGAAGTGGAGGCTTATAGCCGAAGAACCGGTACGCAAATGGGTTTTTTTATTACTGAACCTAACAGGGGTGATTATTTAATACAATTAAAGAAAAATAGGCATAGAACAACCGATGAGGTAATTAATGACATCCGTTTAAAAATTGAAGCAACGCAACCGGCTTTGCGTATAGATTTTGGGCAGGTAATTACTGATATGCTGGGTGATTTAATGACTTCTGTACAACCCATTGAAGTGAAAATTTTTGGAAATGATCAATCAAAATTGCAAGAATTATCGCGTAATGTTGCGGCGGTATTAAATACGGTTAAAGGCACTGCCGATGTTTTTGATGGTATTGTAATTGCCGGCCCCTCAGTAATTGTTACACCCAACTATACTGCATTGGCGCAATATGGCATTACTCCTGCAAGTTTTCAGTTTCAGTTGCAAAGTGCTTTAGAAGGAAATATAGTGGGCAGTGTATATGATAAGGAACAACTAAGCAATATCCGATTTATATACCCAAATAGTGCTAAACTTTCAATTGCACAGGTAAAGCAAACATTGGTTTTTCTTCCCAATGGTAAACGAATTCCCATAACACAGTTAGCCACGGTTTCTTTAAGTAGTGGTGATGCAGAAATACAAAGGGAAAACTTACAAAATATGGGCGTTGTTACTGCACGGTTAGATAACCGTGATTTGGGTAGTACCATGCAAGAAATTCAGCAAAAGGTGGCTGCACAAGTTGCTTTGCCACAAGGATATTTTATTAGTTATGGCGGTGCCTATGCCGAACAGCAGCAATCGTTTAAAGAACTATTGGTTATACTAATTACAGCCAGCTTGTTGGTATTTGGGGTAATTTTATTTTTATTCAGAGATGTAAGAATTGCACTAATCATCATTCTGGTAGCAGTACTTGGAATTAGTGGAAGTTACTTGGCTTTATATTTTACACACACACCTTTGAATGTAGGTAGTTATACCGGGTTGATTATGATTGTGGGTATTATTGGTGAGAATGCTATTTTCACTTATCTGCAATTTCGCGATTCATTAAAAGGAAATAGCAGTACTAATAGAGTAGATGAAGCTATTATCTATTCCATATCTACACGGTTACGTCCCAAATTAATGACTGCATTGGGCGCTATTATTGCATTAACACCATTAGCCATGGGAATTGGTACCGGGGCACAAATGCATCAACCCTTAGCCATTGCAGTAATAGGTGGGTTTATTGTAGCATTACCTTTATTATTAATTGTATTGCCTAGTTTGCTGCACCTTTTATATAAAAACAGTAAAATCACTGATAGTCTGAGTGCAGCAGATAAAACTGCAGAGGGTTAAGTAAAAATACACATTGCAATTAAATAAATAAGCCTGCAGTTTATTGCAGGCTTATTTGAGTTTTATTGTATTAAAAAGATGGGTTAATCTACTTCAGCACCCATTCTTTTACTTACTTTTTTTCTTTCTTCTTCATCTAAAACAACCTTACGCATTCTAATATTTTTGGGTGTTACTTCAATACATTCATCTTGTTGAATATATTCCATACATTCTTCTAAGGTCATTTCAATTTTAGGTGTAATGCGAACACTATCATCACTTCCACTGGCACGGTGGTTAGTTAATTTTTTAGCTTCTACTGCATTCACATTCAAATCGCCGGGTTTAATATGTTCTGCAATAATTTGTCCTGCATATACATCTTCTCCCGGATCAATAAAAAAGCGTCCTCTATCTTGTAATTTATCAATTGAATAAGCAGTAGTTGTTCCGCCAAATTTTGCAATTAACACACCATTGTTACGGCCGGGTATTGCTCCTTTCCAGGGTTTGTATTCACTAAAGCGATGGGCCATTACAGCTTCACCTGCTGTGCCTGTTAACATTTGAGAACGTAAACCAATTAATCCTCGTGATGGTATTTCAAATTCAAGGTGCTGCATTTCACCTTTGCTCTCCATCACCAACATTTCACCTTTACGTTGAGTAACAAGGTCAATTACTTTTCCGCTAAACTCTGATGGAACATCTACCACTAAAATTTCATAAGGCTCATGTTTTTTGCCATCAATAGTTTTTACCAATACTTGCGGATTACCCACTGTTAATTCATAACCTTCGCGGCGCATGGTTTCAATAAGTACACCTAAATGTAGAATACCACGTCCGTAAACCAAAAAGCTATCAGCACTATCAGTGTCTTCCACTTTTAATGCCAGGTTTTTCTCGGTTTCTTTCATTAAGCGATCACGTAAATGGCGTGAGGTTACAAATTTTCCATCTTTACCAAAAAAAGGAGAGTTATTAATGCTGAATAACATGCTCATAGTAGGCTCATCCACACTAATAATAGGCAGTGCTTCAGGGTTTTCAGCGTCAGCAATAGTATCACCAATATTAAAATCTTCTAAGCCAACTACGGCGCACAAATCGCCACAAACCACTTCACTTACTTTACGCTTACCCATTCCTTCAAAAACATACAGTTCTTTTACTTTATTTTTTTTGATGGAACCATCTGCTTGTACTAAAGCAATTTGTTGGTTTTCTTTAATACTGCCACGTGTTACTTTTCCAATAGCTATACGGCCAAGGAATGAAGAGTAATCTAATGAAGTAATTTGAAGCTGTAAAGGTCCTTCTTGTATGGTAGGTGGAGGTACAAATTTTAAAATACCATCCATTAGCGGGGTAATGTCTTCACTAGGTGTTAGGCTATCATTGAACCAGCCATTTTTTCCACTACCATAAAAAGTGGGGAAGTTTAGTTGTTCTTCTGTAGCATCTAAATTAAAAAATAGCTCAAAAACTGCATCATGCACCTCGTCGGGGCGGCAGTTAGGTTTGTCTACTTTATTAATCACTACAATGGGATGCAAGTTTAATTGTAATGCTTTTTGCAAAACAAAGCGTGTTTGTGGCATGGGCCCTTCAAAGGCATCTACTAACAAAATAACGCCGTCGGCCATTTTTAATACCCTTTCTACTTCACCACCAAAATCACTGTGTCCGGGGGTATCAATTACGTTAATTTTCACATCTTTATAGGTAACAGCAGCATTTTTACTAAAAATGGTAATACCTCTTTCACGTTCTAAATCATTGCTGTCCATAATCAGTTCTCCGGTTTCCTGATTATCTCTAAATACCTTGGTAGCATGTAATATACGGTCTACTAAGGTAGTTTTTCCGTGGTCAACGTGGGCAATGATGGCAATATTCCTAATATCCATAAAAAAATTTAAGGCTGCAAAGGTAAGGTTTTACTGTGGCTTTATTACTATGAATGTTTTTGTTAACCTGTTGTTAATGCGGAAAGCCTTAACTTTATAAAAATTTGTTATTAATGCGTTGGATAGTTGTATTACTTTTTTGTACAGTAAGTTTTGCTTTTATTACCCAAAAAAACAATGGAAATAGGAGTAAATTAACCTCTCCTCCCGGTACTGTTTTAATAAAACCCGGGTTGTATATGGATGCTTATGAAATAAGTGTAGGCAATTGGAAGGATTTTGCTGAGGGGTGGTTACTGGCACACGAAAATGATACAGCTACTTATCAATCAATGTTGCCTGATTCATTGGTTTGGGTTTCTTATAGGCAGCATAGTGAAGAATTTATTGAAACTTATTACAGGGGGAATATTTACAACAATTATCCAATTGTGGGCATTAGTTATGAACAGGCTCAGGCTTTTTGTAATTGGCGTACGGAAAGGGTAAATGAATTATTGGCACGTATGCCTAACGCTCCTTTTAGGAGTGTAACTTATCGATTACCATCTGAGGCGGAATGGGAAATGGCTGCCAGTGGTAAATTAGATTCCATTAAATTCCCTTATGGCTATCCGGGTATTTATACGGCTCACAAAAGCGATTCTGTAAAAAACTTCAATTGTCGGTATCCTGATGACGATTCCTTGCATGTAGGGCAACGTGATATTATGCCTGTTAATTTTTCTATTCCCAATCAATATGGTGTATTTAACATGATTGGTAATGTTGGTGAAATGATTGCAGAAAAGGGTGTTGCCAAAGGTGGGCATTATGATTTACCCATAGCTTATTGTACCATTAAAGAACGCATGTCATACAAAAACCCCAACCGCTGGCTGGGGTTTCGTTGTGTTTGCGAAGTGGAAACTGCAGCACCTTTTAAAGGAAAGAATTCTAAGCCTAAAAAAGGTAAATCAGTAAAAGGGTTTGAACAAGTAAGCCAAGAAAAAGAGTAAGGTTTTAAACTCTTACATAAATTTTGTTTTTATCTAAATAATAACCCACTACCCAGCATAGCAACATGTAGGATATGGCGAATAAGAATGAGCCTAAATACGCACCGGCATGAATGTAAATATTCAAGTATAGCCATTGAATAAGTCCATGATAGCCTTCCAATGGAATCATGTAAAACACGGTTACCAAAAGCTCGGATAATAAATAAATGAATAATGGATTTTTCCCAAATACCTGGAAGAAATAACTAATTTTTCCTTCGCCCCAATTTTTAAAAGTTACAAAATACATTACGGCTGCAATAATCATACAATCTAACCCAACCGTATGCAACACAAATGCACTGGTCCACAATTTTTTATTAATAGGGAAAGATAAATTCCAAAAATAGGATAATACGAACAAACCAAAACCGGCCAGTAATAAGTTGGTAAGGGTTTCATAGGTGTTACCCTTTTTTTGTATGTAAGCACCTGCTACATATCCGGCTACTACATTAGCAATGGCGGGCATTGTGCTTAACCATCCTTCTGGGTCAAAAGCTACACCTTCACCATGATACATATGGCTGGGGCCCATTAACCAAACATCTAAGTAATATCCTGCATTGGTTGTCATACCATAAGGGTCAGCCGGATCACCCAAATAGTACATAATTCCCCAATAAATAAATAGCAAAGCAATGGCAATATATAATGTGGTTTTAGGTTTTAAAAACCAAATTAATAAAGAAGCAATACCATAGCAAAGGGCTATCCGTTGTAATACACCCATGATGCGTGTATTAGCAAAAGGTGCTGATATAATGTTATGTTGCGCATCTAACCTAAAAAAGGGAAACCAATACATTAGGTAACCCAATAAAAATATAAGCACTGTGCGCTTTACAATTTTACCTACTACCCATCCGTTGGCTTTGCCAGCCCATTTAGGCATTACAAAACTCATGGCATTACCTACCGCAAAAAGAAATGATGGGAATACCAAGTCGGTAGGTGTAAAGCCATTCCAATGGGCATGTTCAAGTGGCGCATAACTTTGCGGACCACCGGGAGTATTTACAATAATCATGAAACAAATAGTCATGCCTCTGAATATATCTAAGGCAGTGAAACGTTGTGTGGGGGCGTTCATAGCAAGCGTTGGTTGTGTTGGTTAGGGATTTTTAAAATTACGTAATAAAAGCAGAAAATGAAATTATACACTATTAAATTAGTGGCTTTTTGTTCCGCAAACGCTTGTTTGAGCATAAAAAAACCGGTTTTTGATGTTTGTCAAAAACCGGTTGAGTAGGGTTATATTAAAAACTTATTACCAAATTTTTATTCGTTCATTTTCCGGCAAATACATTTTTTCACCAGGCACAACATTAAATGCTTTGTAAAACGGTGTAAAGTTCATTAATGGTCCGTTTACTCTGTACATAGCAGGTGAATGAGGGTCGGTATTAATCAGTCTTAATGTATAGGCATCTTTTTCTTTAGAACGCCAAATTTGTGCTAACGATAAAAAGAAGCGTTGATCGGGGGTAAAGCCATCAATTTTTTGTGTGCTGTCTTGTCCTTCTTTGGTCATTTTAAATGCATCATAAGCAATGGCTATCCCGCCAATATCGGCCATGTTTTCACCGGTAGTCAGTGCACCATTTACATGTACTGTATCTAAAATGGTAAAGCCATTGTATAACTGAATGACTTGTTGCGATTTTTTTCTAAATAAATCATAATCGCTGGCACTCCACCAATTTTTTAAATTACCATCTTTATCATACTGTGCTCCCTGGTCATCAAAACCATGTGTCATTTCATGGCCAATTACCATACCAATGCCGCCATAATTAATGGCATCATCGGCCTGAGGATCAAAGAATGGGAATTGTAAAATACCTGCAGGGAAAACAATTTCATTATACAATGGATTGTAGTAAGCATTAATGGTTGGAGGGGTCATTTCCCATTCTGTTCTATCTACCGGTTTGCCTAACTTATTAATCATGTATTGGTAATTATTGGCTTCGGCAGACATTATATTGTTGAAGTATTGGTTACGTTGAACGTTTACTTTGCTGTAATCTCTCCATTTGTCGGGGTAACCAATTTTTTTAATGAATGCTTGTAATTTATCTTTTGCTTTTTGTTTGGTAGAATCACTCATCCAGTCTAAACGATTCATACGATTTGCAAATGCTGTTTGCAAATTATTCACCAATTCATCCATGCGTTGTTTGGCTTCTTTGGTAAAATATTTTTCTACATATAATTGTCCTAATGCTTCACCAATTTGTCCATCAATGGTACGATAAACATTTTCCCAACGGGGCTTCATTTGTGTTTGTCCGTTTAAAGCTTTACCATAATAGTTAAATGATGCTTGTACAAAAGGGCTGCTCAAATAACGGGCTACACCATTTAAAGTATGTAAACGCAAATACAATTGCCAGGTGGCAAGTGGTTGTGAAGTGATGAGTTGATTAAGTTTAGTATAGAATTCCGGTTGTTGCACATTGATTGAATCGGCTTGTATATTCAATGTTTTTATTAGCATGGGCCACTGCAGGTTAGGCATGGTTTTACTAAGTTGTGCTACAGCCATTTTGTGGTAGTTGCTTTGCGGGTCGCGAAGGGCTACATTGGTTTTATGACTTTCTGCCATTTGTTTTTCCAATGCATATACTTGCTCAACTTGTTGTGTAGCTGTAAGGCTGTCTGTTCCGGTTAGTATTAATAGTTTTTGTAAGTAGTTTTTATAAGCTTGCACTACGGCTTGTGTAGCAGCATCGGTTTTAAAATAATAATCGCGATCGGGTAAACCTAAACCGCCTTGGCTGAATACTGCAATAGTAGCCATACTATTTTTATCGTCGGGATACACACCAAAGTCAAACAACATGCCACTTCCACGGGTGTGTGCTTGTGCTGCATAATGAATAATATCAGCAGCATTTTTTAATGTACTAATATCATTCAATGCCGGTTGAATGGGTGTATAGCCTAATTTTTCAATGGTAGCTGAATCCATACCTGAAGCAAAGAAATCACCAACTTTTTGTTGGATACTACCGGCAGGAGCAGTATTTTTTTCCGCATCTAAAAGAATTGTATGAATATTATTTTTGGTGCGATTATATAAGTCCAGAAAGGCGCCAGCACCCACTTCAGAAGCCGGAATGGTTGTTTTTTTCAGCCAATTGCCATTGGCATACAGAAAAAAGTTATCGCCGGGTTTTACAGAAGTATCAATGGCATTAATGTCAATAAAAGCAGAAGGCGTATTCTGTTTTTCTTTACAGCCGGTACATACAAGCATACCCAATGCTGCGCTTGTTACAAATGTTTGTACAATTTTCATGTGCTTGGTTTTAGTAAATAATAACAGTAACTGACACAACTAGTTGTTCAGTTAAAATAAAAAGGAAAAATAATGCAAATTATTATTGATGGAATAAAATGTTGATGAACGGGTTGTAAGCTTAGCAATTACTTATCAACAGCCCTGTTGAATTGCGAACAAAAATGTTGAAGTGGATTTGCAGAAAAAAAGCCGACCTAATCAGAGGACGGCTTTTAAAGAAGTTACGATGCTTTAACAGCAGCTTTTTTTACTTGTTTTTTGTGTGGTCTTGTTTTGCCAAATGAGCCTTGAAAGCGTTTTCCTTTGGCTGTTTTTTTGTCACCTCTACCCATAATAAATTTGATTTTAATGTTTGTTTCCCGGCAAAAATAAAAAAATCCTGCTGATGTAGCAGGATTTAAATTTTGTGTTGCAGAAAATTACAATTTGCTGCTTAACTCTTTACCGGCTTTAAAGCGAGCAACTTTTTTAGCTTTAATTTTAATAGGAGCGCCGGTTTGTGGGTTACGACCGGTACGAGCAGCACGCTTTGAAACTGAGAAAGTTCCAAAACCTACTAATGTAACTTTTCCACCACCTTTTAAAGTTTTAGTAACTGCTTCTACAAATGAATCTAAAGCAGCATTTGCTTGTGTTTTAGTAATTTCAGCGTCTTCTGCAATTTTTGCAATTAATTCAGCCTTGTTCATAGATGATTGTTTAATTAGTTAAATAACAAAAACAAATGTATAGGCTTTTACCAATTAACAAAATATTTTTTCATTTTTTTTGAGCACATGTTTTGCCCCAAAATACTGTAAGCACAAGGCTTTCCCCAAAAATGCCATTATTTCAATATTCAATAGTATATGTGTTTAATCCTCTGAAATGCACTGTGGACAAGGGTTTTGCTTGCTTAATGGTAGAAAATGAGGCACAGCAAGGGTTTACGGGAAATATAGGGAAGTTTGTTCAATGAAAAAATAGTGGTAAAAAAGCTTTCCACATTCAATGCACAACTTGCATAAGTGTACTAAAACTAAGCATTTGCTGTCCCCATTTTTGCTGAATTTGCTCATGTAATAACCGTTCAAATTCATTTCTAAAGCGTTTTATCTGCGTAATAGAGGGCGCATAAAACTGTATGGCATAGGTTTTTCCTTCGCTTTCATCGGTTTCTAATAATTCAACCCATTGGTATTGTTCAAAACAACCGGTTTGCATAATGGCAGGTATGTGTTCGGCTTTCATCCATTGTAGCCAATCGGAAATGATAGGTGTCGCAATATGTGATGTTATATTATAAATAATCATACACTTAATTTAAGACTTGCAAATACAGGACAATGGTCGCTTTGTTTTACATCGGGAAAAATAGCAGCTTCTGTTAATTCATCCTTTAGGTTATTCGTAATACATATATAGTCAATTCTCCATCCTTTATTTTGTAAACGTACCGAAGGGAATCGTTGGCTCCACCATGAATAAGCACCTGTTTGTGTAGGATGTAAGGTTCTAAAAGTATCAACAAATCCTGCTGCTAAAAATTTGTCCATCCAGGCTCTTTCTTCCGGTAAAAACCCTGATGAGTTTTTATTGCCTTTAGGATCGTGTATATCTATTTCCGTATGCGCAATATTGTAATCGCCGGTAATAATTAGCTGTGGCCTAGTTTTGCGCAGTGTTGTTAAATAGGCTAAAAACTCATCAAGCCACTGGTATTTATAAGTTTGTCGTTCATCGCCGCTGGTGCCTGATGGAAAATACGCATTAATCAAGGTTGTTGCTCCAAAGTCTAATCTTATCACCCTCCCTTCAAAATCACTTTGTTCTTTTTCATGTCCATAAAATACTGCATCAGGTTTTATTTTAGTAAATACAGCTACGCCGCTATATCCTTTTTTTTGCGCCGAAAACCAATAGGTTGAATAGCCTAATTGTTCAATGGCTGCTAAATCAACATCACTATTAGCGGCTTTTGTTTCCTGTAAACAAATAATATCAGCAGGATTGGTTTGCAACCATTCTAACAAACCCTTTTTAATTGCTGCTCTAATGCCATTTACATTGTACGATATAATGCGAATTTTTTTTTGCATAGTGAAGCATTTTTGCTTTTAATAAAAAAGGTATAACAAACATCTAATTGTTTGTTTGTATAACCTTTCCCGTAGGAAAGGTTACGCCAATACTAAGTATTAATTCGTAAGTGCCAAATGCTTGTTTGGCGCGTCCTTCATAAACTTTTAAATTGCTGTAACGGGCATAATCTACTTTATTCGAAAACTCTAAGTAGGCATATTTAAAAATAGTAGCTCGTAAAGCACCTTCAAAACCCATATTCCATCCTCCTAACTGAAAGCCTGCATCGTTATTTTGTCCAAATAGCATATTTTGTACATGCGGAATAACAGGTCCAATACCGCCTTTGCCCAAGGCATCTATTTTTAAATTGCCATCTCCGGTTTGGTACAAGTGCCAACGTTTTACTAAATTAAACAATAAAAAATTGGCCCCATTATTTAAATAGTAGGCAAAGCCATTAGGTTCATTAAAAGCAACCGTAGTATCTACCTGTCTGTTATTTAACTTCCCAACAATATGGGCATTTTGGTCGGCAAAAATATATTTCGTGTGATCAAAATTTATTTCAAAAAACAGGTCTTTCTTGCGGTTAATTAAAAAACCTAATCGGTAGTTATACTGAGGTATTGAGATAGGTATACGCATTATTCCTTGGTCCCAGCCAATATGATCGTGTGCTTTTACCGCTTTAAATGTGTAATCATTGCCTAAACTAGGTTGTACTACTTTAATGTTGCTGTGTGTATACCACTCTTTGTTATATCCCCAAGAAAAATAAAACTCTCCTTTCCGTACTTTTTTGTGCTTAATGTTAGTCTGTGTTTGCGCTGCTAAAAATTGTATACTGCCTGCCATACCTATTAGTAATATGGCTACTACTCTAAAATGCTGCTTCATATATTGTTTTGTGTTTTGCTCAATAAACCCTTGCCAATCTTTCTTATTATCCAGTCAACAGCATTTTATATAAATAATGAACTAGCTATTGTTACGGATTTGGAAATTGGTTGCAAAAGTATTGTGTAAATGTTAACGAGCAATTTTTTGATTACAATTCAGTTATTTCCGTAATTTGAAATAGGAATATGGATGTATTGTTTTGATGAAGCATCATTTCAATACACCAAAGCAATAGGAAGTATTTAAAGCAATTCATTATGAAGACAAGTGAAAGAATTTTGCCCGCTACACAAAATTATTATTTAGAAGGTCCTAAGCCGCGTGTAAATGAGCTAAAATTTGCCTGGCGTGTATTCATTGAATTTTTAAATAGTTTTCGCGTATTGCATTTTGTGGGTCCCTGTATTACTGTATTTGGTAGTGCTCGGTTTAAGCCCGATCATCCTTTTTATAAAGCTTCTGAAGAATTTGGCAAGCGCATTGCTAAAATGGGCTTTACTACAGTAACGGGTGGTGGCCCCGGTACCATGGAGGCTGCTAATAAAGGTGCTTTTGAAAATGGCGGTAAATCTATAGGATTGAACATAAAACTACCTTTCGAACAAAAGTTGAATCCTTACGTGCATAAGTCGCTCACCTTTACACATTTTTTTTCACGTAAAGTGATGTTGGTGAAATATTCTTATGCATTCATTATCATGCCCGGTGGATTTGGTACGATGGATGAATTTTTTGAAACCCTAACATTGGTGCAAACCAAAACAATTACCCAATTCCCAATTGTTGTTTTTGGGAAAGAATTTTATCAACCCTTGCTGCAATTAATTGAAAAAATGGCCGTTGAAGGCACTATTAATAAAACGGATATGGATTTGGTGTTATTTACCGATGATTATGATGAGGCAATGAATCATATTAAAACCTACATCCGCCAAAATTATGTATTAAAACCACGTAAACGTGTTTGGTGGTTATTTGAACCCAAACCCGTATCATTAGTTTTATGAATATCTTTGTGTATATTTAGTTTATCCTAATGCTCCCGTCATGCCTGAATTTTCATTCATTAAAAAAATACGCAATGTTGTAAAAGTCATTATCATTGTTGTTGTAGTTTTTTTTGGTTTATTGTTTGCACTGCCACTACTCTTTCCTACAACGGTATCCAATAAAATTCAAAGTTTTGCCAATAGTCATATCAATGGTCAATTGGCATTTTCTAAGGTGCGCCTTTCTTTTTTTAACCACTTTCCTTCATTAACCTTAACCCTTTACGATTGCAGTTTAAAAGGATCTGCACCTTTTCAAAATGACACGCTACTTTCTGCCAAAGAACTGGCATTTGGTATCAATGTAGCTTCACTACTCTCTCGTCAAATTAAAGTTGATGAAGTTTACTTAACAAAGGGAAATGTGTGGGTACAAGTAGATACTGCCGGACATGCCAATTATAATATTTGGCAATCTTCTTCCGATACTACTCAATCTAACAATGATAGCTCGGGTACCGCATTGAAAATTGAGCGCATTCAAATTAGTAAAACCAATGTTACTTATAATGATCAGTCATTGCCCATGTTAATTCGTGCAAAGCAACTGAATTACCTGGGTAAAGGCGATTTAAGTAAAGCTGTATTTGATTTACATTCTTCTTTACTCATTGATTCGTTGGATATTGATTATGCCAATAACCACTATGTGGGCTCTAAAAAATTTAAAGCACAACTCATTACTAAAGTCAATACGCATTCCTTAAGTCTGTTGTTTGAAAAAAATGAAGTGGTTTTAAATCAACTGCCTTTCCGATTTCAAGGTCGCTTCGATTTTTTGAAAGATGGGTATTACATGAACTTTAACCTTCAAACCAAAAATGCCGATTTATATGATGTGCTAAGTGCTATTCCACCCGAATACAATGAGTGGTTCAGTAAAATGGATGCAAAAGGAGCCACACAAATTAGTGCTGTGCTAAAAGGTATATACCGGGCTTCTACCAACACTATGCCTACCTTCACTATGCATGCTGCAATTAAAGATGGTTATCTTGATCATGAAAAGGCACCTGCACCTATCCATCATTTAAACACTGCCATTAACTTTCAATTTCCGCATTTCAATACCGATAGCCTGCAGTTGAATATAGATACTTTGTATTTTTCAATGGATAAAAGTTTTTGCAATGCTTCGGCTCATATTACCGGTGTAAATACACCATTTATTCAAACACATATTCAGGCCGACTTAAACCTGCAACAATTACAACAAGCTTTAGGAATAGCCTCACTTAAAATGCGTGGACATTATATTTTGCAAGCACATGCGCAGGGTATATATGCAACTAAAGTTATTCCCAATGGTTTACGTAAAGTTGATACCGTTATAAGCAGTATACCAGTTTTTAACCTTCATTCTTCTTTAGAAAATGGATTTGTGCAATTGGCTAATTTGCCAAAAGCAATAGATACTTTGCAGTTTCAACTCAATGCCCATTGTGCTGACGGGCAATACCGACATATTATTGTTGAACTAAAAGATGCTTATGCCAGGGCAATGGATAATTACGTAAAAGCCAATGGTTCTTTTACTGCTTCTATTCCCAGCAGCGTTGCTGCTAACATAATGGCATTGGTGCATTTAAATGAAATAAAAGATTTTTTCCCGATTGGCAATTATGTTTTAAATGGATTGCTTACCCTGCAAACCAATATAAATGGCAGCATTAATCCGGAAAAGAAACTATTGCCCATTATATCGGCGAATGTGCAGTTGGCCAATGGCAGCATATTAACACCTTATTATCCTAAGCCAATTGAGGCCATTGATGTGCAAGCCACTGTTTCAAATAGCAAAGGCAATTATCAAACCATGAAAGTGAATATTTTGCCTATTCGTTTATCTATTGAAGGGCAACCATTTTTACTTCGTTTAAATGTTCAGAATTTTAATAATTTATATTATAATTTATATAGCACCGGCACACTCGATTTAAATAAATTGTATCAAGTATTTCATTTGTCCAACTATCGCTTTGCCGGATTAATTAAAACCAATATTACCATGCAAGGCCATCAAAATGATGCATTGGCCGGCAGGTACCAATTGCTTTACAATAAAGGCACTTTACAATTCAATAATGTTCAGTTGTATTCCGACTTATACACTTTGCCTTTCATCATTCATACCGGTAAATTTCACTTTGATCAGGGTAATATGGTGTTCGATGATTTTAAGGCAGGCTTCGGACAATCAGATTTTACTTTAAATGGTTCATTAGAAAATGTGATTAATTACGTGTTAAGCAATCAACCTTTAAAGGGGCAATTCCAACTGAATAGTAACAAAGTAAATGTAGATGAATTCATGGCCTTTAAACCGGGTGCTTCCAATACTAACACAACTGTCAATACGCCTACTTATGGTGTTGTAATGATACCGGATAACTTATCATTAACGCTGAATGCCAATTTAAAAAAAGTGTTGTATAATGGCATACCGTTAGATAGTTTGCATGGTTCCATTATAATAGATAGCGGTAGTATTCAATTACAAAACTGTGGTTTGAATGTAATTGGTACGCAGGTGCAAATGCAGGCGAAATATAAAAATAAGGGCACACAGTCGGCTGATTTTTATTATCAGGTGAATGCGAAAGATTTTGATATTCAAAGGGCTTATCGGGAAATTCCAATTTTTAGAACATTGGCAAGTTCGGCTGCTTATACCAAGGGTATTGTAGCCTTGCAATACCAATTAAGTGGCCGCTTAAATAATGCCATGATGCCCATTTATCCTTCCTTAACCGGTGGTGGTGTGCTGAATTTAAAAAAGGTATCGGTAAAAGGCTTTCGTTTATTCGAAGCATTAAGTAAGGCTTCGGGTCGTGATAGTTTGAATAATCCAGCGCTGGCCGGAATTAATATTCACAGTAAAATTGCCAAAAACATTATTACCATTGAACGTACCCGTTTAAAGATATTTGGCTTTCGTCCTCGTTTTCAAGGACAAATAAGTTTTGATGGCAAACTAAATTTAAGTGGCCGATTGGGCTTACCGCCACTGGGTATTATTGGTATACCTTTTACCGTAACCGGAACAGAAGAAAAGCCAATTATAAAAATGCGTCGCGAAACAGCCGCAGATGAATTGAAGGAAACAGACGATGAATAATTTTCAAGCAATTGATAGGTCAATTAAATAGAACTTGTATAGGTTGAATAATGCTTAAAATTGCTTCATTGCTATTTTGAAGATGGCTTACATCAATTTGATATTCATCAAAAAATACTTACATAATACTTTGGTTGATGTGCAATAGTCATTCGGCTGCGGTACAAGCTTCATCAATATTGTAAGCCAATTGGTGCCATGCAACCATTGAAAATATTTGCCATTTTATAACCTTACCTTTTGTCCATTTCATTTTTTCAATTCTGCATTTATCAGTACATTCAATGCGTATTTTATAAAGTTGTTTCCAATAGCATTATGAAATGCACAATGATTCATTTATACCTTATTTCAATAATCCATATCAACACATTTGCCACATGAAAAAGAAATTAAACAATGCAGCCGACAATTCTCGCCGCAATTTTTTACGCAATGCTGCTTTAGCCGCTACGGGTTTCTATATTGTGCCTCGTCATGTACTCGGTAAGGGATTTATTGCCCCAAGTGATAAATTGAATGTTGCCGGTGTTGGCATTGGAGGAAAAGGCGAAAGCGATTTGTGGAATTTTTATCAAAGTGGCAAAGCCAATATTGTTGGTTTGTGTGATGTGGATGATCGTATGGCAAAGACAAGCCGATCACGTTACCCCAAAGCTGCCTACTTTCACGACTATCGGGAAATGTTCGATAAAATGGGTAAAAGTATTGATGCCGTTTCTGTTTCAACACCCGATCACATGCATGCCGTAATTGCTATGGCCGCCATGCAAATGGGGAAGCACGTGTATGTGCAAAAACCCATGGCACACGATATTTATGAAGCCCGTGTGATGACCAAGGCTGCGCATCAATACAAAGTAGTTACACAAATGGGTAACCAAGGTGCTTCAGGTGATGGGGTAAGGCAGTTGCGCGAATGGTATAATGCCGGCGTTATTGGTGAAGTAGATACCGTATATTGTTTTACCGATAGGCCCGTTTGGCCGCAAGGAATTGCATGGCCCAATCCTGATCCCAATATTCCTGCCGGATTAGATTGGAAGTTGTGGCAAGGTAACACTGCTTTGCGCGATTATGTGGATGGTTTACTGCCTTTCAATTGGCGAGGTTGGTGGGAGTATGGTACCGGTGCTTTGGGCGATATGGGCTGTCATTTAATGGAAGCGCCTTTTAGGGTATTAGGATTAGGCTATCCTACCGCGGCTGAATGCAGTGTGGCAACTCAATACACCAAACCATGGACAAGAGCTTTTCATCCGGAAAGCGGTCCCATAGCTTCGCATATTACATTAACCTTTAACGTCAATGGGCGTACCGTTAAAATGCATTGGATGGATGGTGGCATACAACCCGATAGACCGGAAGAATTAGGCTCAAACGAATTATTTGGGGATGGTGGCAATGCTATTTTATTTGTTGGCAGCAAGGGCAAAATGATGGCCTCTACCTATGCCGAGAATCCAAGATTATTGCCCTTATCGCGTAATCAGGAAGTGCATGTACCCCAAACATTGGCTCGGGTACCGGGTAGTGCCAATGGACATTATGCCGCTTGGGTAGAAGCTTGTATTGCCGGTTATGGCAGTAAAGAGCAAAAGGAGTTAAGCTCCAACTTTGATCTGGCAGGCCCTTTAACTGAAATTGTGTTAATGGGTAATTTGGCCATTAGAAGTTATAATGTGCAAGAACCCAATCCAAAAAATCCCAAAAGCTTTATTTATCCGGGTCGTAATATTCAATTGCAGTGGGATGGTGCTAATATGCGTATTACGAATTTTGAAGCTGCCAATGCATTTGTAAAACGTACGTATCAAAACGGATATAGCTTATAAGCTATTATCCCTTACATTCTCTATCAGTTGATGTCCTCACCGACCGAAACGGAATGAATATAATACTATCGGTTGGTTTCCCCACCAACCGAAACGAAAATCTCCAAAAGGAGTTGGTCATTAAAGCCCCTAACGCTGGAGAAAGACGAGGATGTGGTGGGTGAGGACACCCACCACTAGGGCAAAAATTATAGCTCTTATTCTATCGGTTGTTGTTCCCACCGACCGAAACGAAATTATCTTTATTGGCTAATGTCCCCACCAACCGTAATGAAAAACTGAAACCTTTACGTACTTGTTTTAAAAATTTGCTACCTCTTCTTGGCGTATTCATTACCAAAAGTGTTTTTTCGTTTTTACAAGCTACTATGAAATTGTAATTACCAAATCCGCAATTAATAGATATTTTGCACAGAAATGCGTACATTTACACGTACATAATTAAGTAACATGCAAGCTATATCCATTACACAACTTCGTAACAACATTAAAAAATATTTAGACGATGTTACACATTCCTCCGATGTAATTGTCGTATCAAGAACAACAGAGGACGAAGCTGTTGTTATTATTTCAATGAAAGAGTACAATTCTTTAAATGAAACAGGTCACCTGCTTTCTACAGCTGCTAATCGCGAAAAACTTCGGGAGTCTATGAAACAGTTAGAATCAGGAAAGACTAGGTCAATCAAATTGTAATTATTGCTTGCATGAACTTTGAATTTACTGAATTGGCATGGGAAGATTTTGAGTATTGGATAGCCAATGAACCTACTATGGTAGAGAAAATAAAAGAACTGCTCAATGACATCAAAAAAACACCATTTCAGGGTATTGGGAAACCCGAGCCGTTGAAATACGATTTAAAAGGCTTCTGGTCAAGGCGAATTACAGCAGAACATCGGTTAGTATATAAAATTGAAGGGAAAAAAGGCTTGAATCAAAAATGTTATATTATTCAATGTCGGTTTCATTATGATTAATGTTTTACCGAACCGAATTTTCATTACTACTTCTTAATCGCTTTTGATGAATGGTTAATCTTCTTGTTAACCGAAATAGTCATAAACTTTTGTTAGTATTAGCCCTATCGGTAGATGTTTTCATTAACCAAAACGAAAGTATCTCTATCGACTGTTGCTCTCACTGCCCGAAACATCTCTCTATCGGTTGGTGTCTTCACCAACCGAAACGGAATGAATATAATACTATCGATTGGTGTCACCACCAACCGAAACGAAACTCCCCAAAAGGACTAATACTATCGGTTGGTGTCCCCACCGACCGAAACGAAACTCCCCAAAAGGACTTGGTTATTAAATCCCCTAAGGCTTAAGAAAGACGAGGATGTGGTGGGTGAGGACACCCACCACTAGGGCAAACATCTCACTATCGGTTGGTGTCCCCACCAACCGAAACGAAACTCCCCAAAAGGAGTTGGTCATTAAAGCCCCTAACGCTGAAGAAAGACGAAGGATGTGGTGGGTGGGGACACCCACCACTAGTTGAAAAACTTAATAGCTTTTACGCAGTTTTCTAAAGCAATCTCTAATACAGCTTACACAGTTTTCTAAACACCACCCTTTAACACTCCCCAACACGCTGTAACATTCTTAAAATATTAACCTACCATTACCCATCCTTCTCCCATACATTTACCTATCAACAGCGTTACGCAACGCTGTTGACTCGAAGCAGTCTCGAAGCAATATCGAATCCATTGCATAACCAATAGCGTCCATTCTCAAATGATATAGCTATTGATGGGTATTCTAACAGTACATCCATTATGCTTTCTAATGTCCTTATGTTCATTTTTCTAATTAAAACCTATAGTATGCGTTGAAACTAACCCATGTTTGTTTTTGTTGATGGCCTATCCCTTTACGTTTTAACAAAATCATAATTCTTTTACCCTCAATTATTCTGTTTTACTTTAATACAAACAGACTTATATTTGCGGCTATTATAAACATCCTTTTAACACAGCCCGCATGGTGCATTCATACAAACAGTATTTCTTTCGTGTTTGCTTACTATTGGGTTTCGCCCTCTTATCATTGTATACACAGGCGCAATTACCAGTTGACATTAATCAGCTTTCCGACCAGCAGCTTATTCAATATGTGCAACAAGCCAACTTGGCGGGTTTAACACAAGATCAACTGATTGCTAAAGCCCGTGAAAAGGGTTTAAGTGATGCCCAAATTGCGGCATTGCAACAACGTATTCAGGCTTTGAATTTGGGGGCAAGTACCGGCGGAGCTTCGTCTAATACAACCGGAACGAATAGTAAAAGAAATGCAATACCTACTTATGGTCCGGGTTATCGCGATTCTATTAAAGGCTTACAGGTGTTTGGTACCGATTTGTTTTCACAAGATAACCTCACCTTCGAGCCTAATTTAAATATTCCAACCCCGGCTAATTATATCTTAGGCGCCGGCGATGAATTGGTGGTGGATGTATATGGCTATTCAGAAACCACCAAAAAATTACAGGTTACTCCGGATGGTTATGTGCGTTATCCGAATGTGGGTCCCTTGAAAGTAATGGGATTAACTATTGAAGAAGCCAGACAAAAAATTAAAGCAGCTTTGCTGAAAATATACCCCGGCATTAGCGCAGGCAATACGTTTGTACAAGTTACCTTAGGTCAAATTCGTAGTATTAAAGTAACCATGGTAGGTGAAATTAAACGCCCCGGTACTTATTCACTCCCCTCATTAGCTACCATTGCCAATGCATTGTATGTTTCCGGAGGCCCTTCTAAAATTGGAAGTTTACGACACATTAGCCTAATGCGCAATGGCAAACAAGTGGTTGATTTTGACTTTTACGACTTTTTATTAAAAGGCGACCTATCTAAAAATGCGTTGTTGCAGGATGGCGATGTAATTAGTGTAGCACCTTATGCGTTAAGGGTAGCCATAAAAGGAGCCGTTAAAAAGCCGGCCATTTATGAATTAGGTAATACCAATAATATAGCCGCCTTATTGCAATATTGTGGGGGATTTGCCGATATTGCTTACAAAGCCAGAGTGCGTATTCAGCGTTTTGGTGAGGCCAATCGCGAAATGCTAACTATTCCCACAGCGCAGTTTCAACAATTTGCTTTAACATCGGGCGATACGGTTTTGGTAGACAGTGTGGCTAATTTATATGCCAACCGAGTGTTGGTAGGTGGTGCTGTTTACCATCCAGGTAATTATGGGCTGAATGATATGCCTACCTTGCAGCAATTGGTAAAAGCCGTTCAACCTCGTGAAGATGCTTATTTAACCCGTGCTATCATTCGCCGCTTAGATAAAGACTATCAACCCAGTTTGCTCAATTTTAATGTACAGGCGGTATTAGATGGACAATACAATTTGCCTTTACAGCGGGAGGATTCTATTTATATCTATCCTATTTCCGAGATACGGGAAAAATATATGGTTACCATTACCGGTGAAGTGAATAATCCCACCCAATATCCTTTTGCTGAAAATATGAAGGTGGAGGATTTGATTCTAATGGCCGGCGGATTAAAGGATGGGGCTAGTTTAAAACAAATTGAAGTTTCCCGCCGTATTCGTAACGCCAATAATGGTACCGATTCTAATGCCTACGCCATTATTAAAGAAATAAACCTGACTACTGATAATTTGGCCAACGACACAGCGAATAATATTAGCCTGCAGCCATTTGATATTGTATCCGTACGTCGTTCACCCATGTATAAAGACCAAATTACCGTTGATGTACAGGGGGAAGTATTATATCCGGGTCAATATACCGTTTCTGCTAATTCAGAGCGGTTAAGTGATGTGATAAAGCGGGCAGGGGGTTTGAAAGATGATGCTTATCCTGCCGGTGCTATTTTAATCCGCAATACCTATCAACAACGTTCAGAAGCAGATAGTACTTTAATTAATAACAAACTCAATGCATTAGAAGCGCAAAGCGGCAATGCATTAATGGCTACAGATGCCTCAGGTAATCCTCTTACGACTGATACTACCAAAAAAAATCGTTTAGAGGCTTCTATTACTGAAGCGAAAAAACAGGTAGGGATTCGTTTAGACGAAGCTTTGGCTAACCATGCTTCTATGTATAATTTGTTGTTAGAAGAAGGGGATGTCATTAAAATACCCAAACAAATACAAACCGTACAATCGTTTGGTGGGGTATATGTATCGCAGAAAGTGGTATATACCAAGGGGTTGACGTTTAGAAAAGTCATTGATCAATCGGGGGGCTTTCAACAATATGCTTCCCGTAAACGGAGCTATGTTATTTATCCCAATGGGGAAATACGAAGTACCAAGCACTTTTTGTTCTTTAAAACCTATCCGGAAATAAAACCCGGAACAGAAGTGTATGTACCCATTAAAAAGCGCACTCCGGCTAATGAAATAGCCAGTACCGGTGCAGCCTTTGCTTCCATAGCAGGATTAATCGTTTCATTGGTATATTTAATTAAAAAATAAGCAAGCCGTAAAGGTGTATGACACAAACAACCGAACCACAAGAAGAATATTATAGCCTGGCCGATATATGGCAGCAGGTAAAAGGCTTTTTGCGTTATTTGCGGCAGCAGTGGGTATGGCTGTTGGTAGCGGCTATCATTGGCATAGGTGGTGGCATTGCATATTATTATCTACAAAAACCGGCTTATCAGGCAGAAGAAACCTTTATTTTAGAAGAAAAAACACCCGGTGGTGGGGGATTAGCCGGACTGGCCTCTCAATTTGGATTTGATGTGGGTAGTTTAACCGGTAGCAGTAGCATTTTTTCAGGCGATAATATTTTAGATATTTTAAACTCCCGCCGCATTGTTGAACATGTTTTGTTGAGTAAGGTGGATAGTAGTCAAACCAATGGGCCTACTTTGGCTGATGTATTTTTAGATTTTAGTAAACTAAAAAAAGCCTGGCGCCATAAGCCCGGGTTGGATACCATGAATTTTTATCGAGTAAATGGCCGAAATAGCCTTAGTTTGTTGCAGGATAGTATTTTGCATGAAGTTTATAAACAGGTAACCAAAAAATACGTATCTGTAAGCCGATTAAATAAAAAAGGAACCATTATTACCGTAACGGCTACATCTATCAATCCCGATTTTTCTTTGTTATTGGCTCGCCGAATGGTGAAGGAAGCCAGTGATTTGTATATTGATATCAAAACCTCGGTATCTGCTTCCAACGTTAACCGTTTACAGCAAAAGGCCGATTCGTTATTGGCCTTATTAAATAACAAAAGCTATCAGGTAGCCGGCATGCAAATCAACGATGCCAATCCGGCTTTAAAATCGGTGTTAGTTCCCACCGAATTAGCTTCCCGCGATCGTACCGTATTGGCAACATTGTATACAGAAGTAGTAAAAAATTTGGAAACCGTACGTACTACTTTAATGCTGCAAACTCCGGTGATTGAAGTGTTAGATATGCCGCATGCACCTTTGGAAGATGGGAAAAAGAAGCTAAGTTTTACAATGATTATAGGGTTTATTATAGGTGTACTAATTGGCGTAGGATATGTTTTTGTACGTTATTTACAACAGCATTGGGCAATGGAGGCAGCAAATAATACTCTTCCATTGTCTTGAGCGATGAAATGCGAAGTGAATTGTGTGAATGGAAAATAATTTTATAGAATACCGCACAACCGGAATGGGAGTGAGGAAAGCGAAGCTACTGTAAGATTTTACTGATTTTCCAAAGGGTTTATTCTCTGATTATAGGTTAATATGTTTAGCTTCATTATTCATATACAAATATTTAAAATTTAATTAAATAAGTGCAACTCATTGCTAAAATAAAGAATTGGGGAATTAATACTTTTATTAGTGTATTTGATCAGGGAATTCTTTCATCTACAAATTTTTTTTTAAATATTTATTTATCAAGGAAATTAGATGCTGAAAATTATGGATTGTTTGCTGTTGTTTTTACAATTTACTTGCTTATATTTATCATTAATCAATCTATAATTCTCGAACCCCTCGCTATTATAGGTTCAAAAAATAAAAATGGGAAGAATGCATATTTGAAAATTTTGATTCTTCTACAATTAGTACTTTCACTAATAATAAGCATTAGTTTATACATTGTTTCATATTTCTTTTTTTCAAAAAAAGTTGAACTACAAAGTACAATTTATAGTTTAGCATTTATTATCCCATTTTTGAGTTTGTTTCATTTATTAAGGCGGTTTTGTTATTTGCAGTTGAGACCTGCCATAGCTTTTTTTTCTAGTGTTCTTTATGTCACTTCAATGATTATTTCTTTCTTTATTATTGAATATATATTTAAATTAAATGCATATTTTGTTTTTTTACTTCAAGGCATTTCAAGTATAGTGCCAATAGTTTATCTTTTTATTCATTTTAAACTATTTTCAAAAATTGGAATGGACGTCTTTGCAGAATTTAGAAAAACGTTAGTTTATCATATTAAATTAGGTAAATGGTTACTAGCAAGTTCAACAATAAGTTGGCTTTCAACTTCTTTGTTTTACCCTTTGATAGCTTCTTTTAAATCGATTCAGTTTTCTGCCGTTCTTAAATCAATGGATAATGTTCTTTTACCTATGCAGCAAATTATTACAGCAATAAGTTTGTTTTTAATTCCCAAAATTTCTATTCAAAGTATTGGTAATGATATTTTTTTAAGTAAAATGACTAAAAAAATTACTTTGTTGATGTTATTCTTTGTAATTGCATATATTGTTTTTTTAACTTTATTTCACAAATATATTTTTTTCTTTTTATATGGTCATCAGAACCCTTATAATTCATACTCTTGGATTCTGCCAATTGCCGCATTACCACTTTTAGGACGTGCAATCACTGATATTGGTATAGGAATTTTTTTTCGTGTTAAAGAAAGATTCGATTTTTTCTTAAAAACTACTGTTATCTATGCTTTGGCAAGTATAAGTTTAGGGATATATTTAACAATTAATTATGGGGTTTTTGGTACAGAGTTAGCATTTGCAATAGCTACTTTATTTCAAATTATATTCACTTTTTATACATATAATAGATTTAAAAATAATATCCAGTGAATATTTTTTTTATTATATACACATTTGGTTTTCTTTTTTTAGCTATCTATTCATTATTTAATTGGGAGATGGCTTTGTATATCTTTTTCGTTTTAATACAATTTACAGGATTTCTCAAAAGATTTATTTTTCAATTTGGGATGACTAATTTCGAATACAATTTTTTAGTAGCAGTTCAATATGTATTTATATTAGTTTTAATTTCAGTATGTTTAAAAGAAAATTTTAAATGTAAATTAAGTAATAATTTTTTCATATTTTGGTTAGTTGTCATGATGTTATTGTTTTTTTTATCTATAGTTTTTTCTCCGTTTGGTCTTTTTGTTAGTATGTCTTTGTTTATGCTTCAATATTTTTCTATTTTTTTTCTGATACCCGGCTTTTTTTTATCTAAAAGTTATCTTTTCAAGATTTTAAAAATGTTGGTTTATACGGCACCCATACATGCGGTTTATGAAATTCAACAATTTCTTTTTGGGCCTTTTAATTTTGAGATTAATTTTATGAATAATAAATCTGCAATAATTGATTCTGGGCAAGGTGATTTTTTTCGTGGCATACCGTTATATGATAATGTTGAACCATTATATATTCACTATTGTATATGTATTTTATTTATTTTATCATTTAAACAGCTTTCATTTAAAAATATTTTTTTAATTAGTATTATTTTTATTGCTGTTATTTTAATGGGTAATAGAAGTGGAATTTTGCTATTATTACTTGGATTATTGATATGGTTATTTCTTAAAGCTAAATTTATTAATAAAAAAATTATTTTATTTGTATTTTCACTTATAATGCTGGCTTCATTGAATGTGTTTAGTTATTTATTCTATGATTTAATTGATGATATTGGCTATAACTTTAATGTAGGGGATACAGATTTTTCTCAACGTTTAGGTACCTTAGGTACTTTTAGCGATAGAATTATTGGCAGGCAAAATGCTTTCGATAATCTTTCTATTTTAGGCCTTGGGATGGGTAGTAGTGGTTTAGGTTTGAGTGTTCTCGCTAATAAAGGTTTAGGATTTTCTAAAGTTAATCATTCGTTATTTGCTCATGATCTTATTGGTGAATTATTATTAGACATTGGAATTATAGGTGCACTTGTTTTCGTTTCTATCTTCTTTTATATTATATATTATTTTAAATATGACTCTCTCAATAATATATTCATGGCTACTGTTCTATCATCTTTGTTACTAGGCTCTTTATTGGGTGGTAGTTTAACATATGGTAGAGCTGGATTTTATGTCTTTTTTTTCTTGGGTATATTGTTTCAATTAAAAAAGTTTAATTTTTTTAATAATGTCAAAATTAAGAATAGCAATTTTAGCTACTGAACTAAAAAGACCACATCCTGCCGGATCTCAAATGTTAGAAGTAATTAATTATTTATCTGATGAATTTGATTTTCATGTATTTGCTGCAACAATAGATGACAAGATTAAGGATAAAGTTAATTTTCATAAAGTTAATATACCTTTATTTCGTCCACTACTTTTGAGATACATTGTTCAATTTTTTTTATTTAAACGATTAATTTCGAAATACAAATTATTGAATAAATTTGATTTGGTGCATTCGATTGAAGTAACTTCACCATTTGCACATATTGTTACCATGCAATTTTGTGGATGTAGTTATGCTAAGTTATTGCAAAATAAAATAGTGCGTTATGATGGGTTTAGAAGTATTTACTATCCTATTTTGAACTTTTATGGAACCAAATTCGAGAAAAACTTAATGTCTAATCCTTACTTGAAGACTGTTGTAGCTGTTTCCGGTGGATTAAAAAATGATTTAGAATGCTGTTATGGCTTAAAAAGTATTCAAGTTATACCTAATGCAGTTGATTTTGGAAATACTTCTGAGTATAATTTTTCTCATGCTGCGCTAAATAACAATACTAATTTAATAATAGGTATAATTGTTGCCATTGGTGATTGGCAGAGAAAGGGGCTAGATCTTTTGATTAAGGCTGTGAGTTTATTAAAAAATAAGGAAAACTTAAAAATAATGATTATTGGCAAAGGTCCTATAGATAAATACAAAAATTTATGCAAAAAAATGAATGTTTCTGAGAACTTTGATTTTTTAGGATTTCAAAACAATCTTGAATTCTATTATAGAAGTGCGCATTTTTTTATATTTCCTTCGGCATTTGAAGCGTTCCCCATCGTTATATTGGAAGCATTATATTTTGGATTGCCTATAGTTAGTACTAAAATAAATGGTGTTGATGAAGTTTTAGTTAATGAGTATAATGGATTAATAATTGAGAGGAATGTTATTGATATTTCGGAAAAATTGCAACGCATAATTGATGAACCTCAATTATTAAAGCAATTAGCAGACAGAGTGCATTTTGATAAATCTTTATATTCTATTGAAAATATTTCTTTAAATTACAAAACTCTCTACTATAATTCAATTAATTATGAGTCAAATAATATGTCCAATTTGTAAACGTAGCGATTGTATCAAACTTTATGGTGAAACAAACGAAATAACTTTGTATCAATGTTATGCATGTAGATTTGCATTTCAAAATAGATTAACTTATAAATATCCTTATTCCGATATTGATTATTATGATCCGCGAAACCAGCCGTCGGTAATTTATCCGATTACAACAAACTCAACCGATGTAGACAGATTATCATTTATTCATAAAAAAGTTAAGTCTGGAAAGATATTAGAAATTGGGGGTGGATTGGGCTCAACATCTATTTATGCAAATAATTTGGGCTATGAAGTTTATTTGATTGAGGAAAGTAAAAATGCAGTTAGTAATGGTAAAAAATATCATCCGACTATTCATTGGATTAATGATTGCACGATTCCTGAATCTATAAAATTAATAGACTTTAATATTGTCATGATGTTTCATGTATTAGAACATATAATTGAACTAGATTATTTTATGAATCAGTTAACAAGTATTGCAAATAAAGGCACACATGTTATAGTTGAAGTTCCAAATTGGGATAGTCTTGAAAGAAAATTTAAGAAAATGGATTGGCTTTATATTCTTGATCACCATCCCAACCAATTTTCTAAATACTCACTTTTAAAACTTTTTTCGATGTATGGTTTTTATCCGATAAATATTGAGTATAGGCGAACCTTTGCTATTAATGAGAAAAGGCCATATAGGGAATATTTTAAAAAAATACTATGCCTTTTAGGCTTTTCTAATGTAATAAGGATCTGTTTTGTTAAAAGTTAATTTTGTGAAAAAGGTAATAATCTGGAAAATTAATGGTTTAGGAGACTTTGTGGCATATATACCCACTATTCGAATTCTTGTTAATGAAATTGGAATTAATAATGTTTTTTTTGTTCTTTCTCCAGTATCTTATAATCTCTTATCTGAGTTTTATCAACCAAATTATTATTTTGTTATAGATAAAAATAAATTTGATTCTTTATATAAGCATCCCAAAACGTTTTTCAGACTTTTTTTTCGACTTAAACAATTCTCTGCTCAATATTCTCTCATTTCCTATGATGATTCATCTATTTCGTATATTCTATCATATTTATTAAATATAAAATATCGGTGTGGCTTTATTTCTAAAATTTCTAGATTTAATTTTCTACTAAATAAAAAAATCCCGCTTTTTGAAAATGAAAATATTTATTTAATTAATTTTAGAATATTAAGTTTTGTTATTTCAAGTCACTTGTTGGATAATCATAAAATTAAATCATGTTTTAATTTTTTCAGAACTCAATTTTTAAATACCCATTTTTTAAATGATAATTATGTTCTTATTCATCCATTTGCTCAGTTTTCATACAGAGAGTTTGAACTAAAAAAATTTATTGATGTAGCAAGATTTATTAGTTGTAAATATAATTTAAAGGTTATATTTATTGGCGAGGCTAAACATAAATCTATATTTTGTAATTACGAATTTGATTTTTTTGATAATCTTTCTTTTGATTTTTTCTTTAAACTAATGGCAAATGCCAAATTATTTATCGGGAATAATTCTGGACCAATGCATATTGCAATTCTTTGTCAAACTCCTTTTATTTCCATAGAAGGTCCAAGTGCCAAAAATTGGGGGCCACCTGATTTTTTAGATTTTAAGTATATCCGTTTTAACAAAAATGTTTATTGTTCACCTTGTGAATCACTTTTAGCTGTCCCCAAAAAATGTTTAAATATAAATTCTCCTAATCTTTGTTTAGCTTCAATTTCGGTTCAAGATATTATAGAAAAAATTTCATTTATATTAGATAATTAGATTAAACTATGTGTGGAATATTAGCAGTTTTAGGTGATACATCTATTTGTAACAAAGATGAAGTTAATAAAAGTTTGAATGTTATTACTCATAGAGGGCCTAATGATTTTGGGATTGTTACATTTGAACAAGCAGTACTTGGTTTTAGAAGATTGTCTATCATAGATTTGTCAAAAAACGGACATCAGCCAATGTCTGATTATTCCGGACGTTATTGGATTATTTTCAATGGTGAAATCTATAATTTCATTGAGTTGCGAAAAAAAATTATTAATCATGGGTTTGCATTTCGGTCAGAATCTGATACAGAAGTTATTTTAAATGGATATTTATGCTTTGGTGAAAAGATTGTTGAATATTTACACGGTATGTTTGCCTTTGTGATTTATGATTCGCTTGCGGGTACTGCTTTTATGGCTCGTGATAGAATGGGTAAGAAGCCTTTGTTATATTATAAATTTAATAATACACTTATTGTTTTTTCAGAATTAAAACAAATTATTCAGTTTAACTTTTTTAGTAAAGAAGTTAATTACTCAATTATTCCAAATTTTTTAAAATTTGGCTCTATACCTTCTCCAAACACAATCCTTAAAGATGTGTATCAATTGCCTGCTGGTACCTTTGCTAACTTCTCGAATTCAAATTTTAATGTTAGTGTATACTGGGAGCCTAAGATAAATAAATCTTATACAAATATTGATTATAAAACTGCAACTGAAATCTTACAAGATTTATTAACTGATTCAGTTAAGAGTAGGATGATTAGTGATGTTCCAATAGGTGCATTTCTAAGTGGTGGACTTGATTCTTCTATCATAACTGCGTTAATGGCGAAGTCTACAAATAAATTAAACACTTTTTCAATAGATTTTTCTAATGAATCTAAAAATTTTAATGAGACTTATTATTCTAAGATTGTAGCAAAACATTTTGGTACAAATCATCAAAATATTACTATTACACAGAATGATTTAGTTAATGATTTAGATAAAATTATTTGGCATATAGATCAACCCTCTTGTGATGCTATTAATACTTTTTATGTTTCCAAAGCCGCTTCTTCTTCAGTCACTGTCGCATTAAGTGGTGTTGGCAGTGATGAAGTTTTTTTTGGTTACAGTCATTACAAGTTTATTAATTTATTAAATTCTGTACCTATTGTTAAAAATTTATCTAAATGTAATTTAAAAACATCTACAGAACTTTTTCGGCATCTTCCTCAACAACTAAAATTAAATTGGAATATTCGTTTACTTTTTGCATCAATAGGAGCATTTCCCAGTCTAGTTGATAAATACAATTTGATTAAAGATATATATAATATTAACGATAAAAATAAACTATTATTAAACGAAGATTTTATTAATTCCGATTCAATAAACAACTTTCATTTTTGCAATAATAATCTTACCGATTTACAAAAAATATCATTAATTGATTTAAACAATTATTTAAAAAATACATTATTACGTGATACTGATATTATGGGCATGGCTAATTCTATTGAAATCAGGTGCCCATTTATTGATCATAGAATTATTGAATTTGCACTATCAATACCTGATGCTTATAAAATATCTAAAATTAATACCAAGCGTATTTTAAAAGATTCTTTTAAAGATTTATTACCCAGAGAGATAATTGATAGAAAAAAAATGGGTTTTGCTTTTCCTCTTTCCCAATGGTTAAAATCAAATGAATTTAGAATTATTCTTGAGGATTGCTTATCTGAATCCACCATTTCAAAGAGAGGTTTGTTTAATTTTAAATATATAGACAAAATCAAGAAGTCGTTTTTAAATTCAAAAAATGACGGTGTAAGATCTTATCAGTTATATCAAAAAATATGGACACTAATTGTTTTAGAACTTTGGTTTAGAAAATATACAGATTAAAATGAAAAAAGTTTTAGTTGTAGGACATATTCCGCCACCATATGGGGGGCAGGCAATAATGACTCAAAAATTATTAAATACTGAATTTAAAAATGTTAATTTTTTATTTTTAAACTTTTCATTTTCCCATTCTTTTCGTGAAATGGGACGGTCATCTATAAATAAGTTTTTGCTTTTATTTAAATATATTTTCAAGGTATATTTATTTAGATTTAAATACAGGAATTTAATATTGTATTATATTCCAGCAGGTCCTAATAAAATTCCCATTATTCGTGATATTATTTTTCTTTTCTTCATTCGCTTTTTGTTCAAAAAAAAAATTTATCACTTTAGAGCTGCTGGACTTTCAGATTACCTTTCTGGTAAGAATTTTTTCATTAAGCTTATTGCCAAATTAACTTATGGTTCTCCAACAATAGCTATTCAACTTTCAGAATTAAATCCTCCCGATGGCCGTTTTCTTAATGCCAAGAAAATCTATTATATACCAAATGGTATTGAAGATCAATTCAATGTTGAATTGAGTCAGTATAAGAAATTCCAATCTGATAAAATAAATATATTATTTGTTTCAGTTTTACGTGAAGACAAAGGACTTACATGGTTGATTAAGTCTCTTAAAATTGTTCGTGAAAACATTTCAAGTTCATGTGAACTTAACATATATATTATCGGTGAATTTTATGATGTAAGCTATGAAAAATATATACATAAATTGTCGAATGATTTAGGCCTGACAGATATTATTAATTTTGTTGGAAGTAAAATTGGACATGAAAAATGGGAATATTTTTACAATGCTGACATGTTTTGTTTCCCTACCTTTTTTGAAAGTGAATCTTTTGGAAATGTATTAATTGAGGCAATGATGTTTGAATTGCCCATTATTACCTCGAATTGGCGAGCTATTCCAGAAATAGTTACAGAAGAAGTTGGGGTTGTTATTCCTGTTAATGATGTTGATTTATTAGCCCAAAAAATAATTTTATTGATTAATAATCCAATTCTTCGCATCAATCTAGGTAAAAATGCTAGAAGTCGCTATCTCCATTTTTATAATATAGATAATTTTATTAATCGTATGCAAACAGTATTTAATAATATTTAATCTTTCTTATGTGCAATAATATAAAAATTTTGATTACTGGTGGTTCTGGTTTCATTGGTTCTTACTTGATTAATAAATTGCTAGAACTTGATTATGATAATTTGTTATTTTGTGATATTAAAGAACCTCAAATACCATCTCATGTACCATATTTTAGAAATGTATCTATATTAGACTTTCATAATTTAGCAAATCTATTTCTTGATTTCAAACCCAATATTGTTATTCATTTAGCAGCATTAACAGACACCAGCCCTTCTTTTTCATTTAATGATTATAATGTGAATACTGTTGGGACTTTAAACTTATTAAATTGTTGTGAGCAAACTAATAGTATTACTCAACTGATTGTTACTTCTACACAGTTTGTGAATCAATATAATGGAATACCTAAAAACGAATTTGATTTTGCACCTCATACTGTTTATGGTATAAGTAAAATTATTTCAGAATTCTTAGTTCATTCGAAAAAGTTTGATTTTTGTTGGACTATTATTCGTCCAACAAATATATGGGGTCCTCGCCATCCTCGTTATCCTAAAGAATTTTGGTCTGTTTTGCAAAAAGGCCTTTATATTCACCCCGGGCGTAATAAAGTTATTCGTTCATACGGTTATGTAGGTAATGTAGTAGATCAGATTTTTAAATTGATGAGTGTAAATACTGATTTGATTAACCGTAAGGTTTTTTACGTAGGCGATTACCCTATTAATTTATTAGATTGGGTAAATGAATTCTCTTTAAAACTTAATAAAAAGAAGGTTCTTATTGTGCCAAGGAGTGTTGTTTATTTGTTAGCCAAAATGGGGGATTTGTTCAATTTATTTAATTTAAAATTTCCAATTAACTCATCCCGATATAAAAGCATGACTAATTCTAATTTTGTTGACATGGCACCAACCTTTGCAATTTTAGGTCAACCTAAATATTCTTTGGAAGAAGGTGTTGATGAAACAATAGATTGGCTTTTATCTAATAAGAGTTAAAAATTAAAATTTTAATCTCACTTCTAATTTATGAATATTCCTACTATTAACATAGCCGAGACAAAAATTTCTGATATTACTTTATCCGAAACTGTTTTATTGTTTAATAGAATAATTATCAATAATCAGAAGACCCGAGTTTCTGTAATTCCAACGAATTGTATAGTTTGGGCGTTTCATAATAACTATCTAAGGCATATTTATAATACATCTCATTTAAATTTATGTGATGGTGTACCACTATTATGGGTCTCTAAATTTTTAGGTACTCCTCTTAGAGGAAGAGTAACTGGTTTAGATCTTTTTCCTTTATATGTAGAAGAATGTTATAAAAATGAGTATTCAATTTTTTTACTGGGTGCCAGTGATGGTGTCGGTATTTTTTTGAAAGAAAAGTTTAAAAAAATGTATCCCGGTTTAAAAGTTGTAGGTGTTTATTCTCCGCCTTTTGCGGAAAAATTTTCAGAGGAAGAGAATAAAAAAATGATTGAAATGATAAATGCAGTGAAGCCAAATGTTTTGTGGGTAAGCTTAACTGCCCCAAAGCAAGATATATGGATTTATGAGCATTTTGAAAAGTTAGATGTTAACATTGCAATCGGTGTAGGTGGTGCCTTTGAAGTAACTGCGGGTTTGATAAAAAGGTCACCCAAATGGATGCAAAAAGCTGGTTTAGAATGGTTTTATCGCTTCATGAAAGAGCCTCGTCGTCTTTTTAGGCGATATTTTATAGATGCCCCCGAAATATTCTTTTTAGTCTTAAAACAAAAATTTACTTCTTAAAAAACTAATTCAATGAAGTGTAGATATATTATATTTATAAATTTTTTAATTGTATTGAATTTTTTCAATCAACTTCAAGCTCAAATCAATGAGCCTCAAACTAAAGAAGTTTACAATTATTTATATAGGATGGCTGCAAAAGGGCTTATTCAATGGAATGATATTGTTTTGCCTTTAGATCGACATGCAATTGCTGATGCATTGGTTGTCTTGAAATCTGAATCAATGAGTAAATTATCTTATATTGAAAGGAAAGAACTGGATTTTTATATAACTGAATATTATTATGATATCCATTTGTTGAATAGTTCGTATCTGAACAATGATAAAATACACATTTTTCAAAAGGATGAATCAGGTAGGTTTAGAACCATAGCAAGTGGCAATAAACAAATGCAATTATTTGTAGATCCTGTAGTAGGGTACGATTACATACATTATAATAATAATCATAATTTAACCACATATGGTGGCTTTAGAATGTGGGGCATGATTGGTAAACATTTTGGCTATAATGTTTTTTTTAGAGATGTTACTGAAAGTGGTGACTCTTTGAATGCTAATAAGTATTTTACACCTGATCAAGGAATTGTTAACACAAGCAGAAATCCCAATCAGTTAAATTACAGTAATTTAAACTTCAACCTTGGTTATCGTTGGAAAAATGGTATAGTATCTGTGGGAAAAGATAATTTGAATTGGGGATATGGTGAAAGTGGTAAAATTGTTTTATCATCGAAAGCGCCTTCTTTTTTTTATTTACGTCTGCATTATGAACCTTTTAAATGGTTAGATTTTGATTATTTTAATGGTTGGCTCAATTCAGATGTAATTGATTCAAGTCGTTCTTATGCTACCGGAACCAATACCGCAGGTGGGTATAGAGAAATTTTTCGATCAAAATATATCGCTAGTCATTCTTTAACTTTTAAAACAATTAAAGGTCTAAATTTTTCAATAGGAGAATCAATGGTTTATAGTGATAAATTGGATGTAGGTTATTTAATTCCAATTAACTTTTTCAAAGCATATGATCAATATGTAAGTAGTTATAGCTTAAATGGCGGGAGTAATGGACAAATATTTGCACAAATTAGTTCTCGGAATCAAATAAAAAATACGCATTTATATGCAACTTTATTTGTTGATGAAATTAGACTTTCTAAGATTTTTGATAGAGTACAAAACAGAAATCAAATTGCTTATACTCTCGGTGCTAATAAAACAGATGTGTTCATAAAATATTTGACAATTGGCGGTGAATATACTAGAATTCGAGGAGGTGTATATAACAACATAATACCCGCTCAAACTTATACGAATAATTCTTATTCATTAGGTGATTGGATGGGACAAAATGCAGATAGGATTTATTTGTATATAAATTATACACCTCTTCCTCGTTTAAAAACAAGTATTTGGTATCAATATGCTAGAAAAGGGTCAGATTGGACGTTAGACCAACAATACAATCAACAACCAGAACCTCCCTTTTTATTTGATCAATTGTTTTCCATTAGAGATATTGGGTTTAATTGTTATTATGAATTAATTCAAACATTACGTATAAATTTCAATATTACTCAATCAAAAAGTTATTTAAATAAATATAATTATTTCATAAATAATCATTCTATCAGTTTTGGTATTTCATACGGTCTATAATAGATTATATTCTAATAAGAATAGTCAAATGAAACTCTATCATTTAAGTTTAATGCAGGGTTATTTGTATATGTAACAATATTGTTATTGACAGTGTAATTGTTTATGCTTACCCTTAAACCATTTATGTACATTTTTACATTTGTATTTAAAGCCGGGATATGATTTAATTGAAATGTATTTAAATTACTATCATCTACAATAAACTCGTCTGTTGTTTCGGTAATTTTTATTGCAATTGTATTTCTTTTACCTGAAGTGTCAGTGAAATATAAATTCCTACCATCAAACTCAATTGCTCCAATCATAGGAGTATTTGTTAAGTTAATATTTTGAAATATTATTGGAGGTGAATTTTCGGAATTAAATAATAGTGTATTTGTTATAGTATCTCCTTGTTTACGTAAATAAATGCTATCAGCTAGATTCTTGCTTAAATAAATACTACTATCTAATGATCCATCAGCCTTCAGAAATGAATTTGAATAACCATTATAAACTCTCAGTGTTTTTGCAGTAAAATTACCATTTTGATCAAATTGACTTACTTCGGTTTGTTGTGAATTATAGATTTTTAATTTATCCATATCATCTGGCCGATAATTTATATCCCATTTGGTAATATTATTATTACTGAAATTTAGTCTCCCAATGTTATTAATGGGATTAATACTTAAAGAAGTAATCTGTGGAGAGCTTAATACATTTGTTGGCTTATATGAAACCAAAGAATCGCCATTCAATATTTTGAAATTAATGTTGTTTGATCCGACTTTGTCATTATATATTATAAAATTATTGCTACCAAATTCCCACGTTCCAAGATTTGTAGCTTGATCAATTTGTAAGTATAAATATCTATAAAAATTATTTGAATAAGGGGGGATATAGTCTAGGTTAAATTCTGTTAAATTTTGGGAATTATGGTTATAGGTGTTTTCCATTTGTAATTTTAATGATGGTTTTTCATAATATTTCTTTACATATTGTATGGTGGGAAGATAATTATAGCCTAAATTAAAGAAATTATCTGTTACACCATTGTAAACCGTATCAGTATTAAAAATTCTATAGTTTGCATTATCGCTAGTTTGAAATTCTACACCATTGTTTTTATTTTTTAATGTATCGTAATTAATATAAAAACCAGTTGATGTATCAATGGTCGTTTTATTTCCGCTTATTAATAAGGAATCTAAAAAGCCACTCAATTCTATTTTCTTGAGATATGGATTAAGCATTTGAGTTGTGTCAGAGAAACTTAATTTTGAATTTAACCCTTTTACATTATTGGCATAAAAGGCATAAGGCACAGACCAAAATTGAGAGGTGCCAATATCAATGAAGTCAGAATTGTTAGGTATCCAACTATTATTTGCATTGATTGGTGGAATTGCTATCTTGATATTAAGAAAATATCTTCCAATACTCCAATCGATGCTATCAAAACTATTTCCAGATTCGGGTGTTCCTTTACCAATTATAATTGTAAATACCCCTTCAGAGGAAGTCTTCACTGAAAACATTTCGCTATAAATATTTTGACCATTTATTCCATTAAATAGTATATTGTCTCTTATAAAAATATTTTTTTGAATAACAGGTTTACCAGTCTGATCTGTTGCAATTGCTTGAAATAAAATTCCGTTTGTGTTCAATGACGTTTGTGCACTACAAAAAAATATTTTAGTTAGTAAAAAAAATGAAATGAGTAATTTTTTCTCCATGTTAATTTGTCTTTATAACTTTTAATGTGTTTGAATAAGTTCTTTTATTAACAGCTACTTTTATAAATAAAATCCCTTGATAAGCATTATTAAAATTTATAGTGTAACCTGCATTAAGACTTGATATGCTAGTATCAATTCTATAAATTAATTGCCCCAAGTTGTTATAAACAAATATTTCAGCCTTATCATAATCAACAATTTTTATTTCTCTTTTTGGTTTTAGGATAACATAGTTTCGCATTGGGTTGGGGTATGCATTGAAATCTATTATTATTTTTGGTGCATTCTCAATGCAGCCTAAATTTATAAGTGTAGGATTGGTTAATTTAAATTTTGTTAAACCATTGTAGACATTTATACAGCTAGTTGAATCAAAAAGGAATATTCCTGAATATTTTGGTTTTAGTGTTCCATTATTGCCAATGCAACCATATGAGAAAATGGTGTTAAACTGTGATCTAACTATAGTGAAGCTAAAAGAAAACATTAAAATTAATATAATTTTTTTTGTCTCCATTATTTCTTTTTTTTGAAATTGTAGCTTTATACAATTCATTTTAAAACCTTAATTGAATGAAATTTAAGTTTTTTAGTTATTTGATTCTTTTCATGCTTAGTTTACTAAGTCACGAATATTTAGTTGCAAAAACAAAAACGGTTAATTATAAAGAGGGGTTTTGCAAAGGTATAGTTTTTTTTAATGAAAAGCATTTGATAATCAAGGACAAAAATTATAACAACCACTTATTTGGGTTCAAAAATTTTATGCCTAAAAGCTTTTGCTATTATTTAGATAGCAATAGTTTAATCATTAATGTTAAAAATTTTGGCGCTAAAGGTGATGGTATTCACGATGATACGCAAGCTATTCAGGATGCTATTAATTCTCTGCCTCCTATTGATGGTCACTCGATGGCAAAGCAAGGTTCAAAAGAAGTTCTAATAAAAAAAGGAACCATTTTTTTTCCCTCCGGAACTTATTTGATAAGCAAAACTATTTATATAACATCTGGAATGCAATTGTACGGTGTGTCATCTCAATATAGTTCTATCATCAAATTAAAGGATGATAGTTTTAATGACAAAGAGCAGTTCATGATTGAAGTCTGTCCATCAAAAAATGGTGAGAATGATTTTAGGAGTAATATTACTCATGGAACACAACTTAGAGATTTATATATAGATTGTAATGGAGAGAAAAACATATCATCAAGTGGTGTAAAGTGGTATGGAGCTGAATTGAATAGTTTATCTAAGTTAGTAATTGCCCATTTTCGATTTCGTGGCTTAGTAATTAACGATCCAAGAGACAATAAAATTAATAAGGGCAATTCTACATTTATAGACCAAATTTGGATAAGTGGTCTTTATGATAAGACAACCGGGCCTGGGTTAGATTTATCCGGTAATTCGATTATAATTGGAGAAGCAATCGTTCAACACATTAACACCAGTGGTAATTTTCGCGATGTTGACAATGACCCTATCCCTGCCATAAATATTGAAAAAGCTGAGGGGATTTCAGCTTTGAACCTTACAGACGAAGACACATATTTATTTTTAAAAGTAAAAAATACAATTGGCCTTTCTGTAGAAACTTTAAGTGCAGCAAGTAATATTTATAAGCAGGGTTCAATTGCATTAAAAATTATAGGAGATTCTCGAACAAATCGTTTTGATCATATTAATTGTAGGCAGAAGCAGATTATGGTTTTTGATAGTTCAGCGAGCCAAAATTTAAAAAACTATTTTGTTCAAAATGGGAATCCGAATGGTATAAGCCGAGGTTCATATGTTCAGGATGTACAACTTTATCGTTCTTGGCTTGGGAATAAATTACAGCCCTCAAATGTAACACTTGGAGTGTCTGGTATAGTAAGGTTCACAAATCAAGATAAAAATATTCCTGCTGAAGCAATTATTGATGCTGATGATAATCAATCAAAGTTGACATTCAGTCAAAATGGTCATGCAAATTCGTCAATTGTAAGCTCCGGAGATAAAAATTTAGTATTTTATATGAATGCATCAGGTAAAAAATTTCAATTAAACTCAGATGGAAGCATTCAGTCAGACAATGTTTATCTAAATAAAGCTGTACCATTTGCTAAATATTTGGAAGAGATTCAACCATCTTTTAATTATCAAATAATTGTCACTATCGATAACTCAATTCAAGGTGACGGAAAAGGTGGGATTTATTATTGGGATGACTCTAGTCATGATTTTCCCGATGGCGTTAATGTTTTGAAGGTAAAATCAATTGAGAATGGACGATGGAAAAAAATAAATAAATGATATATCTCTATTAGAAATTTATTAGAATTTATTTTTTGGTTCATATAATAAATAAATGGTTATAACTTTTTTCCCTACATTTGCTCATCCCCCTCAATTGAAAATGCTTATTTCTCGGATATAAACGGCTAAACGTATACGTATGCTTCAAACATTTTTAAAAAGAAGGGAAACGGCAGTTATTGCTTTGGACAGTGATTTGAATTTTCATCCATTGTTGATAAAAGCCCAACGTATTAATTCTAGTGGAGCTAAACGGTTATTTGATGTTCTTTTTACTTCAGTATTATTTCTAGTTGTTTTTTCTTGGTTATTCCCCATCATTATTCTTTGTATTAAATTAACTTCTAAAGGACCGGTGTTCTTTCGCCAACAACGTAATGGAGTAAATAATTCCACCTTTACTTGTTATAAATTCAGAACCATGTATGCCCATTGCCCTAATGTAGATGATAAAGGCAATTATTTACAAGCCAAAGCCAATGACCCCAGGGTTACACCTTTGGGCAAATTGTTGCGGAAAACCAGCTTAGATGAATTACCCCAATTTTGGAATGTGTTGTTGGGGGATATGTCTATTATTGGACCCAGACCACATCCTATTGAACTTAATGAAGTATCAGAAAGGGTAATTGAAAACTATGCATTACGTTATTTAGTAAAACCTGGTGTTACCGGATGGGCACAGGTTTGTGGATTTCGTGGGCCTACCCAAACCGGAGATGCTATGCAAGGTAGAGTCAATCATGATATTTGGTACATTCAACACTGGAGTCTTTGGTTAGATGCAAAAATTATTCTATTAACCCTAAAATGCGCTTTTTGGGGTGATAAAAATGCAGTTTAAAGTAAACTTAAATACATGCTTCTCATATTTAACCGGCCCTTTAGCCGGTTTTTTTTATTTCAAACATGTTTTCCATTCAATTATATCACGCCACTAATCCTTTTTATTAAAACCCAACTATGTTTATACTTTATCTAAGAGTGAATGAATAACCTCAAATCTATTGGGCTGTATTCCCTTCCGTTACTCGTCATTCATCCCTCCCTTTCCGTTAACCTACGGAGAGTAATTGTTATATTCACCGCATTTTTGCGGAGAATAATGGGTATATTTACCGCAAGAACTATTTTAGAAAGTGGCTAAATATATTTATGAATACAAGAATTGGACAGCATTTACTTGGCAGGATACCGCCATTAATGCAATATTTGGTGAAGTCCGCAACCTGCAAGGCAATATTATTGGGCAAATGAACACACTTGGTTTTGCCACTAAAGAAGAAGCGACACTTACAACTTTAACACTTGACGTAATTAAATCTTCTGAAATAGAAGGAGAAAAGCTGGACTATGATCAGGTTCGCTCATCCATTGCAAGGCAACTTGGTATGAATATAGCCGGACTTGTTCCTGCTAACAGAAACGTGGAGGGTGTGGTAGAGATGATGCTGGATGCAACTCAGAACTATCAAAAGCCACTAACAAACAAGCGACTGTTTGGCTGGCATTCAGCACTTTTTCCTACAGGACACAGCGGAATGCACAAAATTGAAGTCGGCCGTTATCGAACAGGTGAGATGCAAATAGTTTCAGGAGCGATGGGTAAAGAAAAAGTCCACTACCATGCAGTCCCTGCAAATAGGGTAAAAGAAGAAATGGATAAGTTTTTAAAATGGTTCAATGACAAATCCTCCATTGACCCTGTTCTAAAATCTGCCATTAGTCATTTCTGGTTTATTATCATACATCCATTTGAGGATGGAAACGGAAGAATAGCAAGAGCAATTTCAGATTTAATGCTTGCTCGAGCTGATGGAACAACTGAACGCTATTACAGTATGTCAAGCCAAATTATGATTGAAAGAAAACAGTATTACGACATTTTACAGAAAGTTCAACACAGCAATGGCGACATTACAGATTGGTTATACTGGTTTTTGCATTGCCTTAAAAATTCTCTTTTAACAACAGAAATAACTTTGCAAAAAGTACTTCGTAAAACAGAGTTTTGGAAAATTCACGAGTACACTAAATTGAACGAACGACAAAGATTGGTGTTAAACAAACTTTTTGATGGCTTTGAGGGAAAACTGAAATCATCAAAATGGGCAAAGATTGCCAAATGTTCGCCCGATACTGCATTGCGTGACATTAAGGATTTAATTGATAAGGGGATATTACGACAGGAGCAACAAGGTGGGCGAAGCACAAATTACGAACTTGCAGACTTTTGAAAGTAACACGCTACCAACAGCCGATTTATAAAAACGTGGTGTTCATGCTTTGATCACATTGAAGTGTTATTCAATAAAATATATCTATTGGAGTAGGTACTATAGGTGTAGAGCAATTTTTAGTTACCTGTTTATTCTATCCCGTCATTCATCCCTCACTTTCCGTCATTCAACACAATCACCCAAAATAACTATATTTTACATGGCTGTAACTTTATAACTTGCAGTGCGTTACACAGATAAACTATTATCATGACCAAATCATTGCTGCAAATAATCATTATCGTTGCCCTGGGTGCTGCCTGCATTTGGGTAATGAAGCAGTGGGAAAATGTTACCACTTGCAAGCAATGTAATTTGCCCCAGCAAAATACGCCAACCGCTCAACCGGTACCGGACCATTACTTTCGGGAGCCGGCCAATAAATTTAATATCGCTGCTTATTTTTAGTAGCAATAGATTTTTTTATCTTTTTTTATTTCAACTGTAACTTTTTTATTTCCTGTTCGTTCCACTTTAAAACAGCCTATTACTGTTTATGACTGAAAAAATGTATAACCAATGTGTGAATCTGTATGCCGATAATGTGTACCGATTTATATGGAAGAATTTGCGTCACGAAGAGGATGCAAAGGACATTGTTCAGTCTGCCTTTGAAAAATTATGGATTAACAGAGCACAGGTAGCAGAGGGAAAGGAAAAATCGTATTTGTTTACCATTGCTTACCACCAAATGATTGACCATATTCGCAAAAACAAGCGAGTTGATTTACATGAAACATTTGGCGATGAAGCCCTGGGCAATACCAAACAACCCAATGCCATTGGACATCAAAACCTGATGCGGGCTTTAGACCAATTGAATGAGCTGCAGAAAAGTTTGGTAATGCTGAAAGATTATGAAGGCTATAGTTATCAGGAAATAGGTGAGATTACCGGATTGAATGAAAGTCAGGTGAAAGTGTACCTGCACCGTGCCCGTATTACGCTGCGGAATTATTTAGTAAGTCCTGAAAATGTGTTATGATGATAGAAATCAACCGCAACAATATTGAAACCTGGTTACTGCGCTATGTAGATGGCGAGTTAACACCACTGGAAAAAATGGCGGTAGAAAACTATTTGGTGCTGAATCCCGATTTAGCAGGTGAATTAAAAGCCTTGCAACAAGCCAAATTACCCAAAGAGGCAGTGTTGTTCCCTTTTAAATCGGCCTTGTTGAAACGTATTCAAACTGAATTTAGTGAAGAACAGTTACTGGATTATATAGATGGCGAAACGGATAGCTTTACCACCGATGCCATTCGTGAAGCGGTTTTAGATGATGCGGCATTGCTTGAACAATTGAACTTATTAGAACAAACAAAATTGCCCCTTGAAACCATTGAAATGCCTAATAAGGCAAGCTTGTACCGGGATGAAAAGCAACCGGTAGTGGTATTGTGGACAAGAATGATGGCGGCTGCCGTATTATTAGGCTTGGGTATTTTAGTGTGGCAGTTAATACCAACGAATCATCATTCAACTGAGGTAAGTAGTGGGGTAGTAGCTATGCAAACTCCTAAAACTACTGATGATGCACCGGCTTTGCATGAGGCACAACAACAGCCTTTGAATTCAACAGAAAAGGTAGCACAACAAAGTGTAGTAATGGGTAATGAAAAGCAAAACTTATCCGGTAAAAATATATTGCATCAGGCTTTACAAACGGAAGATGAAACAAAAGCAAATGCAAATGCTAATGAAGCAGCATTGTCCAACAATACAGTAGCTGTTCAACCGGTAAATGTAAATACCGGTACCGTTAGCGTGCCGGAAGTAAATGCTTTGCTAACTGAAAAAGAAATACCCAATAAAATAGTACCCGACAAATCGGTAATGGCTATGAAGGCAGTACCAACAGAATCGGACAATACAAGCAATGCGAGAGAAGTAGTGTACAGAGTATTAGATACAGATAATGATGAAGGTACACCGGTATATGTAAACGGATTACCACTGAATAAAAATAAAGTAAACAGTCTTTTACAAAAAGCAGGTGGAATTTTTCATGCCTTGCGTTCACAACAGGACCTGGCTAAAGAAAAATTAACAGCTACTGCTAAATTACGTTAACACATAAAAAATGATACAATGAAACAATGGATAATTGTTGCAGGCCTATTGTGTGCATCCGGTATGGCATTGTCACAACAAACAGAAACGGTAAAGGTGCAAGCAGATAGCATTTTTATTAATAGTGATACAGTTAAGGTGGGGAATTTTATCATTATTCAAAAAAATAAAAACCTATCTAACCGTGTTGACCAAGTAACGAATGGGCAACGCCAACGCATCAATAATGTCATTACCATAAGCACCAAGCCACGCAATAAAAAGAACAATCAAAATGTGGTAACCAATTGGGGTATTCTTGATTTGGGCTTTACCAATATCAATGATAATACCAATTATACCACCGCCCAGGGTGCCGGTTATTTAACCACCGTAAATGGCAACCCCGTTACTAAAAACAATTTTAATTTACGTACGGGTAAATCATCTAATGTAAACATTTGGTTTTTCATGCAAAAGCTCAATGTTACCAAGCATGTAGTTAATTTAAAATATGGTTTAGGGTTGGAAATGTATAACTTCCGCTTTGAAGATAATATCAGTTTCCGTTCTACGCCACAACCCATGGTGTTTAATGATACCGTTAATTTCTCTAAGAACAAACTATATGTTGGTTACTTAACGGTTCCCTTTATGGTGAACTTTAATTTAACGCCTTCAAAAGAAAATGGATTAAGTTTTAGTGCAGGTGTAAGTGCCGGTTATTTACTCAACAGCCGTAACAAGCAAATTAGCAATGAAAGGGGTAAGGTAAAATACAAAGGCGATTTTAATTTACAACCTTGGCGAGTGGCAGCTATTGGTGAATTAGGCTTAGGACCCATTCGTTTATATGGTAGTTATAGCTTGAATAATTTGTATAAGGAAAGCACGGGCTTAGATCAAATTCCTTATGCGGTGGGCATCCGGTTTAGTCGTTTTTAGTTTTTCTCATGTTATATGTAGTTATGCAAACACTTCTTTTCTAAGAAGTGTTTTTGTGTGGGAGAGGTCATACAAACGTGAATGTTTTTTTAAAATGTGAGAACATAAATAGTATCGGCATATTTTTAGCATTTCATTGAAACATGGTACGGCAATATCTTCTATATCCTTTGTTATTATGCTTGGCTTTATTCCTAACAGGTGTTGCAATTAGTCAACCGAAAGTGGATAAAGATGCGTATTATGTGGTGATTAAGAAATCAGATTTTACGCTTACCGTGTATAATCGTAATCATATATGGGTAGCTCGGTATCCGGTAGTTTTTGGCAGTAAAGATTTAGGTGATAAAATGATAGCCGGCGACCGCAAAACACCGGAAGGCACCTTTCATATTGTTAGTAAAAAAGTACATAGTAAATGGTGTCGTTTTTTGGCATTAGATTATCCGAATGCAGAAAGTTATGAGAAATTCAATGAACGTAAAGCCCATGGCGTTATATCGCCAAATGCTAGTATAGGAGGTGGTATTGGCATACATGGTACCTGGCCACATGAAGATTTTGCGGTAGACAATTATCAGCCTTGGACGGAAGGGTGCGTCAGTACTAAAAATGAATACATCATTGAGCTGTATAATTTATTGCCGGTGGGTACTAAGGTTATTATAGAACCTTAGTTTTGCTTGTATAAAAAATCGCTGACTGTTTTTTGCCATTTGGCCGGTTCGTTTTGCAACAAACTTTGGTGGTGGCTGAGTGCATACACCACCATTTCCTTATCATGCGATGCTAAATTTTTAAAGATATCGTTGGTTTCTTGTTGGGTAACGCGGTTATCTTGCAATCCCCATTGTAATAACACAGGGCAATGTATGGCAGCGGCTGCATCTTGTGGCCTAAAGTCAAATGCCCAAAAGCCCTGTTCTAAGCCACCCCAAAAGGTAAGCCAGTTACCCATTGGCTCGGTAGGTAAGCCCATGGTCCGTAACTTTCCTTCTACCGCTTTGGGTAAAGTGCCAAAAGGCATTTCTAAAATAATTTTATCGGGTGTAAGGGCATATTGTTGCATGGCTTGTAAAATGCTAGCAGCACCCAGAGAAATACCATATAAAATAACAGGGCGATGATAATGTTGCAAAGCATAATCAAATGCCGCTTTTACATCGGCAGCTTCGCGATAGCCAATGGAGCAGGCTGTGCCGGTACTGTTGCCATGCGCTCTGAAGTCAACCGCCAATACCTGATAGCCCATGGTATGAAAAGCTTTTTCTTCGGGAATAAGTCCGCTTTTGTTGCCGCCATGGCCATGAAAAACTAAAATGGTACCTAATGCACTATCATGAGGAATCAACCAGGCAGATAATTGTTGTCCGTCGTTGGTAGCAATAGTGAAGGTTTGATGTGGAAGATTTAAGGAATCAACCACCTTTGTTTTATAAATAGGTGCACCTAAAATCAAAGCTTTCCATTTAGCCCAACCATTTAATTGAGTGGTGGCCGATGCAGTAGCCGGTAATGGAAAAAAATGCGTAAAATAATACGCTTGTGAAGCAATAATAATATTGAGTACAATAAATAAGGCAAGAATTACATAGCCTGTTCGTTTTAACCATTTGGGCATAGCACTATATTTTAAAAGCCGTTAAGCTTATACTAGTTGTTCAGCGCCAAAGTACCGATGTAGTGCTTTGGGTAAACGAATGCCGTTTTCGTGCTGGTTATTTTCTAATAGAGCTGCTACAATTCGGGGCAACGCCAATGCACTACCGTTTAAGGAGTGTGCCAATTGTGTTTTACCGGAAGCATCTTTAAAACGGCATTTTAAGCGGTTGGTTTGAAACCCTTCAAAATTACTAACGCTACTTACTTCCAGCCAACGTTGTTGTGCGGTACTGTACACTTCAAAATCGTAAGTAAGTGCAGAGGTAAAGCCCATATCGCCACCACAAAGACGAACAATGCGGTAAGGTAATTCCAATTGTAACAGTAAGCCTTCCACATGGTTTACCATGGCATCTAAAGTGGTATAGCTTTCATCCGGATGAACTATTTGAATAATTTCTACTTTTTCAAACTGGTGTAAACGGTTTAAGCCACGTACATCTTTTCCAAAGCTTCCGGCTTCCCTCCTAAAACAGGGAGAATAAGCGGTCATTTTAATAGGAAGTTCTTCTTCTTTTAAAATAACATCGCGGTAAATATTGGTAACAGGTACTTCGGCAGTGGGAATTAAGTAAAAATTATCTTCGGTAGCATGGTACATTTGGCCTTCTTTATCGGGTAATTGGCCGGTGCCATAAGCACTGGCTTCATTTACCATGAAAGGTGGAATGTATTCTGTATAACCGGCTTGGGTATTTTCATCTAAAAAAAATTGTACCAAGGCACGTTGCAATTTTGCGCCTTTGCCTTTGTATAACGGAAAGCCGCTGCCCGTTATTTTTGCACCGGTTTCAAAATCAATTAAATCGTATTGTTTAATTAAGTCCCAATGCGGTTTAGCACCGGCATATAATTGCGGTGTATTGCCCCCGGTTTTTACAATTACATTGTCATCGGCCGAATGGCCGGCAGGAACAATAGCTGCAGGAAGGTTGGGAAGTTGTACTAATTTTTCTTGTAACTGTTTTTCAGTTTCAGCCAGGGCATTGCTTAATGCGGTAGTTTCCAGCTTTAAACCCGAAACTTGAAATTTCAGGGTTTCAGCAGCTTCTTTATTGCCCTGTGCCATCAGCTTGCCAATTTCTTTGGCAGCAGTATTGGCTTGCGCTTGCACGGCATCAAAATTGGCCTGGGTTTTACGGCGTAAATCGTCTAATGCAATGATTTCATCCACCAATTCAGGTTGTTTAAAGTTTCGTATAGCCAAACGTTCTTTTACCCATGCCGGATTATTGCGCAATACCTGTACCTGTAACATAACAAACAATTTGTAGCAAATATAGGCGTAGAAAAACAGATATGGAGCAGCACACGGAAAATGCAGTTACCTTTGCCGCATGTTTGTGCAAGATGATTTACAACAACGTTGGTGGGCATTGGAAGCCCGTTTAATGGAGCGCTTTGGTAAAAAGCCTGATATGGAAGCCATTCTTTTTTTAATTGGTATGCAGGAAACCGGTTTTATAAAAGCCAAAATAACGAAAGAACAAAAGCAGGATTTAATGCATGTAGCTGTTTGTACGGTATTAACGCCCGGCGGCTACTTTGAATTGGAAGGAAAAGATAAAGACGGTTGGCCCCATTTTAAGCAACTAAAGCCTATGCCCAATATGCCACTACCTGAACAGGAGAATTTCTTAAAAGATTATATTTTACTATATTTTGAAGCAACTTTGAAGGATGATGAAGCAATATAAAAATTACTGTAGAAAGTTTACATTGCCTTTGATTACAATATTATTATTGGCAGGTTTTTCGGCTAATGCACAAAAGCCGGTAAAACAAGGAAAAGAAAAAGAGCGGTATGTGCTTATAAGTACACCTTATGGTAATATGGTAGCTAAGTTGTACAACAGTACTCCCCATCATCGGGATAATTTTATTAAGAATGTTGAAAGTGGGGCATATGATAGCACTATTTTTCATAGGGTAATTGCCGGCTTTATGATGCAGGGCGGCGATCCGGCTACCAAAACTTTAGCCGATACTGCTGCCATGCAATATACCACTACACCGCCCAATGAGCAAATATTGCCTGAGTTTAGAGATGATATTATACACGAACGGGGAGCTTTAGCCGCTGCCCGCGATGGGAATCCCAGAAAAGCCAGCCATGCTTTTCAGTTTTACATTGTGCAAGGAAAAACTTATGATAGTGCTGCCGTACAAAATTTTTATGTACAAAGGGTGCAACCGGCTAATCCCAACTTTCATTACACACATGACCAGTTAGAGCGTTATGCCCGTATTGGCGGTGCGCCTTATTTAGACCAGCAATACACCGTATTTGGCCAGGTAATTAGCGGGTTAGATGTAATTGATAAAATAGCCGCACAAGCCACCGATAAAAATAATCGTCCATTAAAAAATGTGCGAATGACCATAACCATGCTGAATTAATGTTTTAAAGTCAATTTTTCTATCAATATTTGTAAAAAAATGCACTATGAATTTTCCTGCTAATCTTCGTTACACAAAAGACCACGAATGGATTGTATTAAATGGCGACATAGCTACTATTGGTATTACCGATTTTGCACAAAGCGAATTGGGCGATATTGTTTATGTTGATATAGCCAATAATCAAACTTTACCCGCTGAAGCTGTATTTGGAACCGTTGAAGCGGTAAAAACAGTGAGCGATTTGTTTTTGCCTGTTGCCGGAACCATTATTGAAGTGAATACTACTTTAGAAAAGCAGCCAGAATTGGTAAATACCGATCCTTATGGCGAAGGATGGATGGTAAAATTGAAAGTAGAGAATCCTGCTGATGTAGAAAAATTAATGGATGCAGCTGCCTATCAGGCTTTAGTTGGGTAAATCCAAATGCGTTGGCTTAACGTATATAGATTACCATCTGTAATAAACACCCAATAAAGCATTGCAAGAAACAATAAAATACAGTGAACCGGAATTGATAGCATTGCTGCAACAGCGCTATGAAAGTGCTTTTAGCTATGTTTATCAACAGTATTCCGGTGCTTTGTACGGCATTATTCAAAATATTGTAACTGATACTGAATTGGCCAACGATGTATTGCAGGAAGTATTTGTGAAAATTTGGAAACAAATTCATCAATACGATGCAACAAAAGGCAGATTGTTTACCTGGATGTTGAATATTGCCCGCAATGCTGCTATTGATATGGTGCGGAGTAAAGGATTTCAAAATAATAAACACAACGATGAGCTAAAGGAAAGTGTGTATGAACATGCAGGCACCACCCAAATAGCAACTGATCAAATAGGTTTGCGAAAGGTAGTACATCAGTTAAAGCCCGAGCAAAAGCAATTGGTTGAACTGGCTTATTTTGAAGGATTTACACAAGATGAAATTGCAAAAATGCTGCAACTGCCTTTGGGTACGGTGAAAACCCGATTGCGAGCAGCATTGATACAGTTAAGGCAAATGCTTAAAAACACATAACATTGGATATACAGGCTTACATAGCAAGTGGGGTAATTGAGAGTTACGTAATGGGTTTAGCCACCGAGCAAGAGTGTGCTGAACTGGAAAGCTTGCGTAAACAATATCCGGAAATTAATGCCGCTATTGCTGAATTTGAAGCAGCTTTAGAAGCTGGCGCTATGGCGAATGCCCAACAACCACCCGCAGTGGTGCAACAAAAAATATGGCAAACACTGCAATCTGAATTTCAACAGCCGCCAACTATCAATGCAAGTTTTTCTGAAAAAGGAAAAGTGATAGCATTACCCTGGTTAAAATATGCTATTGCTGCTGCAGTTATAATAATTGTTGCCAGCGGTGCATTGAATATTTATTTCTTTCAAAAAATAAACCAATTGCAACAACAATATACAGCATTGGTGAATGAAAGCAACTCGTTACAAGCCGGCTTGAACATTTATAAAACCAAGGCATTGGATTTATACAACAGTATGCAAGTAATGAGTGATCCCAATATGATAAAAGTGCCCATGCCCGGCGTAAAAGGAAAAGAAGATAATTTGGCTACTGTTTTTTGGGATAAACAATCGAAAGCGGTGTATTTATTGCCCAATCGCTTGCCGCAAGCTCCTGAAAATAAACAATACCAATTATGGGCTTTGGTAAATGGTAAACCTGTTGATGCAGGATTGTTGACTGCTGATTGTAATGGGTTGTGTAAACTAAAAACCATACCTGAAGCACAAGCATTTGCCATTACTTTGGAAAATAAAGGTGGAAGCCCTGCACCGCACTTAGATCAATTATATGTAATGGGTAAAATTGCCGGATAATATTGTATAAGATTTAATTTAATAAAAATGAAAATGATAAAGGTGCATCCGTTGGTGCACTTTTTTCGTAGGTATTATAAGGATAATAATTCCTGCTTTCATTGTATAGCAGGGGTTTTTCAGATGGGAGGGGGCTATGTTTATAGCTCCCTTATTTTTGCAATAAAAAAATTGAAACTACATATTAATTATACTTGGGCATTTATAGCGTGGTTGGTAGGTACCACTATTTTATTATGTTTACCCGGTAATGATTTACCCGATATTGGTTGGGTAGAAAAATGGCATGTTGATAAATTGATACATATAACTTTATTTTTTGGATTGGTTTTTTTATATGCTAACCGTATTGTACAATATGACAAGCGCATGAAAAGAATAGGATGGATTGTTGTAGCAGGAATATTGTATGGTATAGCAATGGAATTTTTACAAAAATATTTGATTCCACATCGTTCATTTGATGTGGATGATATGATTGCCGATGCGGTAGGTTGTTGTTTAGCTTGGTTTTGGCAGTATAAAAAATGGTGGGGGGTGTATAAAAAGATTGGCCCCGATGGAAATCGGGGCCGCAACCAAAACTAACTGCTTATGAGAAAATTGACTACTTGCCTAAATTATTTTTTATAATTACGTTTTATGCTTTCTAAAAGTTTTCAATAATGTGTTAAAACGTAATTTTTATTTATTGCTCTAATTTAATATTCGTTGTTCACATTTGCAATACAAATATCTGAAGTAAAGACTGAAAGAAATGTCAATGGTTTAACAATAAAATGTTAATGATTTTAGTGACAGGTTATAACATTTCCTGAAGTGCCCGATAGGTATGGGCTTAAGTAGGGTATTCCTAAGTTCATTCCTCTGAAAATCAATAAGATAGCCATTAAACCCAATGCAACGGGAATTAATTTCTTTAAAAAATTTCGGGTACGCAGATTAATCAAAAATCCGAAATAAGATAATAATGCCATAAGCGGAACAGTGCCAATTCCAAAAACTATCATAAACAACCAACCATAACCTATACTGCCTGTAGCTAATGCGCCTGCTACTGCAAAATAAACCATGCCACAAGGTAGTAAACCATTCAACATTCCTATGAATAGCAATTTGCCGAATGAAGGTTTACGCAATAATTTGCCTAAAAGGGTTTGCACCCAAATAGTTAATTCACTTACAAAAGTTAATTGTGGAAATTGCAAATGAAAGTAAGGAAGTATAACATATAACAGTATGAAAAAACCTAACGCGATAGATAAATATTGCTGAAAACCCGCTAATGAAACAATGCGTCCAATCAGTCCGAAAAATAATCCCAGTAAACTATAAGTCATTATTCTACCTAAGTTATAGAATAAAATACCGCCAATTTTTTGCCAATAAGTTTTATTAGGGAAGGGCAAAGCCAATGCAAATGGCCCACACATTCCAACACAATGGAAGCTGCTAAGTAAGCCTAGTGTTAATGCTGATATAATAAAGCCCCAAAGCATTATTGCAGATTAATGTTTTTTTCGGAATAGTAATTGGTGTTGTTGGCCATCCATTTTAACTTTAAAATGTAATTGGTCTTGAATAAATCATTTTTACTAACTGTCATTATTCCATTTTCGTTTGCAGCAATGGCTAACTTTTTATCATAGTCTGCATTTGTTTTGCAATAAAACCAAGCTTCGCCGTGAATATTGCTGTGTTGCACCTCTTTCGGAAAAATAATGGTAATTAAGCTATCGGTTGGAATAACTTGCACTGCAGAAATGGCATTGGCATTATTGGTGCCATTTATTTGCTGTTGAAAATGTAATTCATCTTTGTAATATTCATTACTCACCAAATCAATTTTAGTGTGTACAGATTTGTAAACTAAAAATCCAATGAGAAAAGTAAAGCTGATGAATACGATGGCTATTTTTGCTCCCCAGTTCATAATGATTGTTTTTAATCGTTAACAGGTCCTAAAAAATTGGTTTTTAAAGTGGCAATTTTTTGGTGGTTTGATAATAAGTCAATTTTTATGTGTGATGATCTTTCTTTAATAATGCTTTTTGGTAGTGTTATAAAAAACTCACCTGAACCCTGCCCTTCTTTAGGAACCAAAACATAAGGTTTACCAATAATGTCAATTTTCCCGTTTAGTTGGTGTAATTGTAATTGAAGCTCCACATTTTTTGTTGTTTTATTAACCACTTTAATATTATAGAGATTAGAAATGCTATCATTGCCTCTTTCCTGGTATAAAATACCCGGTGTGCGAATAATGGTAGCATCAACATCTTTTCTAGAAGCCAGTATAGTACCTAAAACTATCAATACAATGCCGCATAACAATGTATAAAATTTCATTCTTGAAGTGTACTTCAAGGGTATACCGTTAGCAATTGAGTTTTCTGAAGCATACCTGATTAAGCCTTTGGGTTTACCAATTTTCTCCATTACATTATTGCAGGCATCAATACAAGCGGTACATCCAACACATTCCATTTGTACACCATTACGAATATCAATGCCGGTGGGGCATACTTTTACGCATTGAAAACAATCAATACAGTCGCCCAAGGGTTGTGCTTCTGGCGTAGATTTCTTAAAATTACCACGGGGTTCTCCACGTTTATAATCGTAGGCGACTATCATGGAGTTTTTATCGAGTAATACACTTTGTAAACGACCATAAGGGCAAACAACGGTACAGGCTTGCTCTCTGAAAAAGGCATACACACCATAAAATACTCCACTGAAAATAAGAATGGAAGCAAACCCTACTACATGTTCAGATACCGGTTCAGTAATAATCTTTATTAGGGCAGGCATACCAATAATGTATGCCAAGAAGAAGTTGGCAATAATGAAAGATAGCAGATAAAATACAATGTGCTTTAAGCTGACTTTAAAAATCTTTTTGCCTGTCCATGGGGCATTATGTAATTGTCGTTGAGCGGGTGCATCGCCTAAAATTAAAAATTCAATTTTACGAAACATCATTTCCATAAAATTTGTTTGTGGACATGCCCATCCACAAAACAAACGCCCGAAGGCTGCTGTAAATAGTACAACAAAAAATACAAACGTAATCATGGTTAACCCGAAGATGAAAAAGTCCTGTGGCCAAAATATTTTGGTGAACAGAATAAATTTTCCCTCAGGAATGTTGAACATAAAAAGAGGGCGGCCATCAATTTGAATGAATGGCGTTCCAAAAAAAATGATGAAATAAAAAATGCTTAACCAAGTGCGTATGTTATAATATTTCCCTTTGGGTTTATAAGCATACACCCATTTGCGCTTGCCTTCTGCATCAACGGTTGCAATTCTGTCGCGAAAGCTTTCTGAAACGGGTTCATTAATGTGTTCAATATTACTCATACAAATGGGTGTTTAATGCTTATTGAATGGTTGCTGCTGTAGTAGATTTAGTAGAATCGGCATTAGCAGCCGGTGCCGAACTATTGTCGGTACATAATGTACCTTGTGGTTCTTTAGGGTTTTTGGGCTTAGTACCATGAAGACTTTTTACGTAGCTGGCAATTTGTTCAATTTGTAAAGGCGAGTAATCGTCTTTCCAACTTTTCATTCCTTTTTCAGGCCAGCCATAGGTAATACTTTTAAAAATATCTTTTATTGAACATCCATGCAGCCAGTAATCATCTGTTAGGTTAGGGCCTACTAATCCACCGCCGTCGGCTTGGTGGCAAGCAGCACAAGTAGTAGTAAAAACTTGTTTACCTGCTTCTAAATCAGCCGGGTCAGTTAAATATTTAACCGTGTTTTCATCAACATTTGCTTTTGATAATTTTAGGTAAGCTTGCTTTTCTTCCTCAGCTTTTGCCAGTGAAATTTGTAATTCTTCTTTACTTAATGGTGCACTGTGTACTATATGGTATCGAAACAAATAAATACCTGCAAAAACAATACTTACATAAAACCCATACAACCACCATGGGGGTAAACGGTTATCTAATTCTCTAATGCCATCATAATCATGCCCCAGGTCAATTTCAGCTTCGTCTTTAATGGGTTTTAAACGATTCACTTTATTCCACCAGCTTTTAAATGATTTTGCTGATTGTGTTTTAGCTGTTTCACCTTCGGCTACAGCAATGGAATCACGTTGTTTACGTAATAAAAATTTAATGTTATAAATTAATGCCAACAAAATCAGTAATTCTAACAGAACAACACTTACTAGGGTATAATACCCCATTGCGGTTAGGCCGCCATAATTGGCAACTTTTTCAACTGTTGCTTCCGGATTATCAGCTGCAAATGCCTGCATGCTTAATAGGCTAAATATTCCCACCAACAATAGTGTAATATTGGAAGTGTTATTTGATTTTTTCTTTTCCTGCTCCTCACTAATTTTAAACTTAGCTGTGCCAATTAGTACGTTGGCTAGTAGCACAATAGCTAATAATAAAAATATAATGATTACAACCAATATTTGTGCAATGGGAAATGAAAGAGCGGATGGCTGTGGAGGCCCTGCAGCAAAGGCACCTAGTGGCAAGCAGGTTAGCAGACCAAGGAGCCATTTATTGAATTTTATTTTTTTAAATATTGTGTTCATGGTAAAGATTTTTGAATAGATTGAACAATTGTTGAATTAGATATGCCGACCATCTTCCAGCGGAATATTGCTGATTTTTTGCATGGTTTTTTTATCGGCTTTCCACACCCACAAAGCAACACCAACAAAAAACAGGAAGAAGATGAGCAGGGATGTTAATGCATACACATCTACACCAAGTATTTTTTCGAGATAATTAATAAATTTCATATTATTTCGATTTAGTTATTATTGTTGGTTATTGCAGTTGCATTGTTTGCTGTACTTTGAGCTTTAATATCAGTTCCAACACGTTGTAAATAAGCAATGAGTGCAACTATTTCAGCATTGCTGCTAATATCTATCTTGTCTTTTTTCAAAGTTTCTTTTATGCTTTTTGCTTGTGCCTCCAAATCCTTATTAGCTTGTTTGTCATATCCCTCAGGATAAGGAACACCCAATGTTTGCATGGCTCTTATTTTAGCCGGTGTTAATGAGGTATCAATTTTATTGTCAAACAACCAGGTATATGCCGGCATAATTGAACCGGGGCTCATTGAGCGAGGATCTAACATGTGGTTAAAGTGCCAACTATCTGGGTATTTGCCACCAATGCGTGCTAAATCGGGTCCTGTACGTTTGCTTCCCCATTGGAAAGGATGATCATAAACGAATTCACCTGCTTTACTATATTCTCCATAACGGGCAACTTCATCGCGGAAGGGCCTAATCATTTGCGAATGACATAAGTAACATCCTTCCCTTACATAAATATCTCTTCCCTGCAATTCAAGAGGGGTATAGGGTTTTACTGACGCAATGGTGGGTACGTTACTTTTTACCAAAAAGGTTGGAACCATTTCAATAATACCACCTATAGCTACAGCAATTAAACTGAAAATAAGCATTTGAATAGGGCGAGCTTCAATCCATCTGTGCCAGTATTGTTTGCTATGTGTTTCAATAACTTTGGGTAATGCAGGGGCTTCAGCTGCTTCGTTGGCAACCAATTGTCCGGCTGCAACTGTTTTCCATAGGTTATATACCATTAAAAATGCACCAATTAAATACAATGTACCACCAATGCTGCGTGTAATGTACATGGGTAAAATATGCGTAACTGTTTCCAGGAACTGATATTTTAAATGTCCATCGGGTGTAAATTGTTTCCACATTAATGCTTGTGTAAAGCCGGCCCAGTATAACGGTACTGCATATAACACAATGCCAATGGTGCCAATCCAAAAATGGGTAGTAGCTAATTTTTTTGAATACAATGGTGTATTAAAAATGCGTGGAATTAACCAATACAATACTCCAAAGGTTAAAAAGCCGTTCCATCCTAAGGCACCAATATGCACATGGGCTATTGTCCAGTCGGTAAAGTGTGAAATAGCGTTTACATTTTTTAAGCTAAGCATTGGCCCTTCAAAAGTTGCCATACCATAACAGGTAACTGCAACTACCATAAATTTTAATACGGGGTCTTCGCGTACTTTGTCCCAAGCGCCTCTTAAAGTAAATAAGCCATTCAACATACCACCCCAACTTGGTAATAGTAGCATAATGCTAAAAACAGTGCCTAAACTTTGTGCCCAATCGGGTAATGCAGTATATAATAGGTGGTGCGGACCTGCCCATATGTATAAGAATATTAATGCCCAAAAGTGAATAATGGAAAGGCGATAACTATAAATAGGCCGATTGGCTGCTTTGGGCAAGAAGTAATACATTACACCTAAATAGGGTGTGGTTAAAAAGAAGGCAACGGCATTATGACCATACCACCATTGTACTAATGCATCTTGCACGCCGGCGTACCAACTATAACTTTTAATAAATGAAAATGGAATTTCGAATGAGTTAACAATGTGTAACATGGCAACCGTAACCCAGGTGGCTATGTAAAACCAAATGGCTACATACAAATGGCTTTCACGACGTTTTATAATGGTACCAAACATGTTAATGCCAAAAATTATCCAAACAACGGCAATAGCAATGTCTAATGGCCACTCTAATTCCGCATATTCTTTTCCGGTGGTATAACCGGATAATAAGGTTAGGGCACCAAAAGCAATAATCAGTTGCCAGCCCCAGAAATGTAGCTTGCTGAGTGTATCGCTAAACATGCGGGCTTTACAAAGGCGTTGCAGTGAATAATACACGCCCATGAAAATGCCATTACCCACAAAGGCAAAAATTACGGCATTGGTATGTACTGGACGCATGCGGCCAAACGTAGTGTATGGTAGGCCTAAATTGGCGGTGGGGTAGTACAAATCTATCGCTACCCATAAACCTGCCAACATGCCTATAATACCCCAAAAAATGGTGGCATAGGCAAACATTTTTACAATCTTGTTATCGTAATAAAACTTTTCTAATTGCATAAATGGCTGTTGTTTATTTTAACTAATTGGGTTTTGGTTATTCATTTGTGTTTTTTTCTTCTGTAGGTTGCTGTTGCACTGTGGGTGTAGCATCATCAAATAAAATGCGAACAGGCGGGCTTATTTCATCTTTGTATTGGCCATTTTTTACACTCCATAAAAAAGCAAATAAAAAAATGGCGGCAACTGAAATGCTGGCTATTAATAATACTATAATGACACTCACACGAATAATTTTTGTGTTTCAAAAGTATTTTAGGCAGTTACGGTGTAGTATGACATTCATCAACCCATGAACTGATATTTATCATGTTTTGATGTTATTGGTGGGCAATTGCTATGCTGCCCAATGTTGGGAACGATGAAGTGATTGCGACGCAACAGGCGATGCCATGAAAAACAACTGCCGGTATTATTATTGCAGCTTTAATTGTTTTGCATACAAATTACTTAGTCCGTAAGTAATTAACACAATGCTTATTGTACTTGCCGGCATTAAAACGGCTGCTATTAAAGGTGATAGTACACCTTGCACCGCAAAGTATAAACCAATGATGTTGTATAGAATAGAAACTGCAAAGGCAATAAAAATGATTTTTTTATTGGCTTTTGCCAGTTGAATGAATGCGGGTAAACGGTGTAATTGAGTGGCATCAATAATTACATCGCTGGCGGGTGTAAAGTTGTTGCTGTTTTCAGAAACAGCAATGCCTACATTGGCTTGTTGCAGGGCACCCGCATCATTTAGCCCATCGCCAATCATCATAACGGTGTACCCTTTGTTTTGTAATTGTTCAATGAATTGAAGTTTGTCGTTTGGTTTTTGGTGAAATAAGGTAACGGAATGAAACCCTAATAGAGATTGTAGAAAATTTTTTTCACCGGCATTGTCGCCACTTAATACGGCAAGGGGATATTTTTTTTGCAGTTGTTTAGCTAAGCTTCTTAAGCCTGGTCTGTATGCATTTTTAAAAATAAACTTTCCTACTAATTTCCCCTCTACACCTAAATAAACGGTAGAAGTATTATCGATTACTTCTTTTTGTTTTAAAACAAACTCTTGCGTGCCAATGGTTAGCCATTCATCTTCTACCATTCCTTCAATGCCTTTTCCGGGTATTTCTTTGTATCCATCAATTTTTCTGTTTCCGGAAACTTGTAACCATTGTACAATTGACTTGCTTAATGGATGGGTTGATTGTGCAGTTAGTGTGGCTAATTTTTCTTTTAATGTTTGCGAAAGGGGAATACCGTCATATTCAATTTGGTCATAACGGCCGGTGGTAAGCGTGCCTGTTTTATCGAATACTATGTAATTTATTTTGGCAATGGTTTCAATGGTGTTGGCATTACGTAAATAAAAATTATTCCTACCTAAACGTCGAATAATAGCACCATTGGTAAATGTGTTGCTTAATAACAATGCACAAGGACATGCTACTATTAAAACTGCTGTAACTGCTTGCCAAAGTTTTTCAGGATTGTGAAATTGCCAATAAACTGCAGCTATTGTTGCAATAGCAAAAACAATATAGGTAAAGTATCGGCTAAGTGCATCAACAAATGAATGCTCGTTTTTGTGTTCCGTTTTTTTAAAGGCGCTTCTATTCCATAATTTGGTTAAATAACTTTGTGCAACTTCTTTAATTACCAATAATTCAATATTACTACCCAACTGTTTACCGCCGGCATAAATCATTTCACCCATTTGAATTTCAACGGGCATACTTTCACCTGTTACAAAACTGTAGTCAATGAGTGCTTTGCCTTTGGTTAAAACACCATCGGCAGGAATTAATTCGCTGTGGTGAATTAACAAAGTATCATTCAGTTGTATATTGGGAAGGGTTACTGTTTCTTCTTTATTGTTTTTAATACGCGATACGGCAATTGGAAAGTATGCGGTGTAATCTCTGTCGAAGTTAAGTTGTTCATATGTTTTATCCTGCAGTATTCTTCCAACCAGCATAAAAAATACAATACCACTCATGCTGTCTAAGTATCCGCTGCCGGTATTGGTAACAATTTCAATAATGCTTCTAATAAAAGTAACCCAAATGGCTAATACAATAGGGGTGTCAATATTCAGGTATTTGTGTTTTAAGCTTTTAAATGCGCTGTTGTAGAACTCTGTAGCCGAATAAAATACCACAGGCAGGCTTAGTAATAAGCTTAAATATCGGAACCAATATGTTAGATTGTAATCTTTATCATCAATGCCCAAGTATTCGGGAAAGCTAAGCATCATAATATTGGCAAAGCAAAAACCTGCCACTCCTAATTTGTAAATTTTGGAATAATTAATCCGTGGCTTAAGCTGGTTTAAATTTTGAAGGCTTATATAAGGCTCGTATCCGATTGAGGTGAGTAGTTCTGCCACTTTGCGTATACTTGTGTGATTGTGATTGAAAACAATATCAGCCTCTTTGCGTGAAAAGTTTACTTTACTGCTAATAATATGTTTGTTTAAGCGATGTAGGTTTTCAATTAGCCACAAGCAACTGCTGCAATGCATGTGTGGTAAATAAAAGGTAACATGTGTTTGATTATTATCTTTAAATACGGTAAGGGCTTTTTGTACACTTTCATCATCTAAAAAAGCAAATTTATTTTCACGTACTTTTATTTTTTGACTGTTTCCCGGATTTTGGCTAATGGTATAATAATCGCACATGCCGGTATTGTTCAGAATTTCATATACCGATTTGCATCCTTCGCAACAGAAATGTTTGTCATATGCCTCAATGGGATGATTGCCACAATCCTCACCACAATGAAAACAGGTTGTTTGAATGGAAGTGTTTTCCGTAGCCATATTATTGAGAAGCTTTGGTTAGGAATGGATAAATATTCTTTTGTTCCAGCATCAGCCAGTTTTGAATTTTTTTCTCCAATAAGAAAAGGTGGTTGATGAAGCTTTTAAATTCGGCATCCCAATCTTTTTTTATCATGTAGTTGTTTACAATTTTTCGTTGATGTTGTAATGCTTTCATAAAAACATCATGTTTATGTTGCATGGTTTTCAATAAATGATCGTTTAGAGATATGTCATTGTTTTTCTCTTCAACTTTGGGTTGTTTTTTTAAATAGGGAAAAAAATATACTTGTTCTGTATGAATGTATTGGCGAATTTGCTTGTGTATGAGTTGTAATTTTTGAGCTAATTGTGGTAGTAATGTGTGTTGGTAATTTTTTGAATTTAACAATGCTTCTAACTGATGGCGGCTTTGGTCTAATAATTCCAAAATAACGGGATGATGCTCCACCATAATTAAATTGCAAGAGCTTTCTAATGTTAAGGGTGCACCTTCCAGCCATTTCTGTAAAAAATTTAACCGCATACTTTGCACATTTTACCGCAAAGTAGTTTGCCTTAAAGGGTTAATTTATGACACTGCTCAACTGCAAACATGATTATTATCATGTTTTGTTATAAGGTAATAATAGGTTACTGTTGAATTAGCATGGCACGGAAAGCAGTGGAATCGCCATTAAATACATTAAAATCAACTTTGGTTTTTATGCCGGTAATATGCCCTTCATCACTGTGTTGCCAAAATTGCCAAGGGCGTTGTATGCGGGGTTGTTGCGGCGTTTTATAATGGGCTACCCATAGTGGATAATCGTCAAATTCCTTACCTAAGTAGCTTTCATAAAAGCTGGCATAGGTGTATATGATTGGTTTTACTTTATAATAATCTTCAATGGTTTGTAAATATTCCTTAAGTCGTTTTTTTAGTTGTGCAGGTTTTACTCCATACAGTTCTTCCACATCTACCGCCGGGGGTAAATCGCCTATTTGCAGGGGCACTGTTCGAATAAAATTTTGCGCTTGTTGAGCACCATTTTTGGTAGCAAGAAAAAAATGGTAAGCACCGCGGGTAATGCCGAACTGAGCCAGTTGCTGCCAATTTTTATTAAATTGAATATCGGCACTTGATAAACCTTCGGTAGCTTTTATAAATACAAAGCCAATGGCAATTTTATCGGAACGTGTATTTTTAACCATTCCCCAGTTTACATTACTTTGGTGTACGCTTACATCAATGCCGTGTATGGCATAATTATCTGGAATAGGTATGCCGAAATTAGCATCAAAAGTAAAGTCAATAGGTACAGGTTTATTGTTGTTTTGTTGCCATATATACACAATTACAAGTAGTAAGGCCATAAAAATGCCAATAATAATCCACCCCCATATAAATGACTTTTTTTTCTTTTTTTTGGCCATACACATGTATCAATTGCCTTACAAAAATGCCATATTCAATTCAAAAAACGGGCAATCATTTTTCGAATAGTGGAACATATATAATATAAACGGCTTTTTAACAGGAATGGGCTTATTTTTACACCTTGTATGCCGTACTTTAATTTTAATGACAGTTTAAATTTAATTAGCAAATTTACCGCCAGGCGTTTGTGGAATGCTGCCAAAGTTTGGAGCAGCTATCAAATTACCCGTTTAACGGGAAAGCCTGTGCAATGGGGATTACCTATTTCTATTTCATTTGAACCTACCACATCGTGTAATTTGCGTTGTCCGGAATGTCCAAGCGGTATGCGTGAATTTACCCGCCCTACCGGAATGTTGGATAATCATTTTTTTAAACAAACTATTGATGAAATACATAAAGAGCTGCTGTATTTAATTTTTTATTTTCAGGGCGAACCATATTTAAATCCAAACTTTTTAGATATGGTGCAGTATGCTCATAGTAAAGGTATTTACACTGCCACATCAACCAACGCTCATTACCTTACTGATGAAAAAGCCAGGAAAACGGTTGAAAGCGGATTAGACCGCCTTATTATTTCTATTGATGGCACGACACAAGAGGTTTACCAACAATACCGTGTGGGCGGGAAGTTGGACAAAGTAATTGAAGGCGCAAAAAATATCGTTAAATGGAAAAAAGCATTAAACAGTAAAACACCTTTCGTTTTTTTTCAATTTTTGGTGGTAAAGCCCAACGAGCATCAAATTGAAGCCATTAAGCAATTAGGAAAGGAAATTGGGGTTGATCAAGTACGCTTTAAAACAGCTCAGGTGTATGATTATGAAAATGATCCACATCAATTAATACCCACTATTCAAAAGTATAGCAGATACAAAACCAACAAGGAAGGAAAGGTGGTTGTAAAAAGTGGTTTAGGCAATCATTGTTGGAAACTATGGCACGCCAATGTTATCACCTGGGATGGATTAGTGGTGCCTTGTTGTTTTGATAAAGATGCACAACACCGTTTGGGGAGTTTGAAAAATGAAAGTTTTAAGGCCATTTGGCATAATCAGGAATATCGTAAGTTTAGAAACAATATTATGCAAAGCAGGAAAAATATTGATATTTGTGCCAATTGTAGTGAAGGATTGAAAGTGTGGGAAGATTAATAAACGACACTCATTTTGCATGCCATGAATATTGAAAAGGAATTACCACAGTTGCATTTCAGAAATGAATTTCACAAGGGGATTGTAAATATTATATTTACTGCCAATTGGTTGCAAGAGCGTATTCGGCAGTTTTTATTACCGGAAGATATTACTTCGCAACAATATAATATTCTACGTATTGTTCAAGCAAGTGCTACCCCGTTATCAACCTTGCAAATTAGAGAGCAAATGTTAGATAAAATGAGTGATACCAGCCGAATGGTTGATCGGTTAGTAGCAAAAAAATTAGTAGAAAAAAGAACTTCTGTTCATGATAAAAGAAAGGTAGCTATTTACTTAACGGAAGCGGGCGAAGCTTTGTTAAAAAGGCTTGAACCCAAAGTGCAGGAAGTAGATGCATTTTTGGCATCATTAACGGTTGATGAAGCCAAACAGTTAAATCAATTGTTAGATGCAGCCAGGCAACAGCAGTAACAGTTTATCATCCTTACGCTATGTGCTTTATATTTTCTTTTATTAGTGCTTTGGAAATACTAATTACAAAATAATTGTTGAAAATTATACGAATTAAGTTTTGAATAACAGTATTGTGCAAAATGTTTCATGAATACTGTTGTTGGCAAAATACGGAACATGAAAAGAAACACATTCTACTTAGTATTATTGATTATTGCAATTTTTTTTCAATCTGAATTATATGCACAGAAATCACCCATATTTGAAATGCGTGGAGTATGGGTTGCCACTGTTGTGAATATTGATTGGCCTGCGCAAAAGGGTATGTCGGTGGAAGCGCAAAAAGCTGATTTTATTAAGTTGTTGGATATGCATCAACGAAATGGTATGAATGCGGTATTCGTGCAAATTCGTCCGGCAGCCGATGCATTTTATCCCTCACAATATGAACCCTGGAGTGAATATTTAAATGGGAAACAAGGATTGCCGCCAACACCTTATTATGATCCGCTTGCATTCATGATTGAAGAAACACACAAGCGAGGAATGGAATTTCATGCCTGGTTAAACCCCTATCGTGCTGTGTTCAATATTCATAATTCATCCATATCACCATCACACATCACAAAAATTCATCCTGAATGGTTTGTGACTTATGGCACTACTAAATACTTTAACCCCGGTTTGCCTGAGGTTAGAGCCTTTGTTACACGTGTTGTAAAAGATATTGTAACGCGTTATGCGGTAGATGGAATACATATGGATGATTATTTTTATCCTTATAGAATTGCCGGTAAAGAATTTCCCGACGGAAAAGCTTATCAGCAATATGGAAAAGGATTGAGTAAAGATGAATGGCGTCGGGCTAATTGTGACAGCATTATTCTTAATTTATTCCAAGCTATTCGCGCTGCTAATCCGTATGTAAAGTTTGGCGTTAGTCCCTTTGGTGTTTGGCGCAATAAGAGCCAAGATCCGGAAGGCAGTAATACAAAAGCAGGTCAAACAAACTACGATGATTTATATGCCGATATTTTATTATGGTTGAAAAAAGGTTGGATTGATTATGTTGCACCGCAATTATACTGGGAACAGGGGCATAAACTTGCTGACTTTGATACTTTGTTGGCTTGGTGGAATGCACACACATATGGAAGGCAGTTGTATATTGGACAAGCTATTTATAGAGCAGGAAGTAATGCTGCCTGGCGAAACCCTAACGAAATTCCTAATGAAATAAAAGCCATTCGCAGTTATCCAACTACACAAGGAAGTATATTTTTTAGCAGTAAAAATTTTGAAAACAATCCTAACGGATGGGCTGATAGTTTGCGTTATGATTATTATGCATTGCCCGCCATTGTGCCCCCAATGCCATGGATAGATAGCACCAAACCTGCTGCACCCATTTTTGCCAAATCGGGAAATAATGTGTTTACCATTCATTATGCCGGAAAAATTCCGGTAAAAGCCTTTGCCATTTTTGCTTTGCCGGAAAATGTTGATACGAAATTGGAATATGCTTCATTAATACAATTGCTTAATTCTGATAAACAAGTTGTTTATGAAAGGAAACAAGCATTAGTACCTTCAAATAATCGGTTATTTGCAGCTGTTGTTAGCGAACACAACGTGCTGAGTAACTGGGTGGAATTAAAGTAGTATCTAACCTTGAATTAGGCTATTGATATACGTTTTAACGGCAAATAAGTTTTAGGACTAATTAATAGTGGTACTCTTTCAATAACGGTGGTGGCATTGTCTAAGCCAAATGCTTTTTGGTCGGATTGTGCTAATTGTTTTATGGCAAAATAAGCATCCATAATAAATTCCTCTTTTACCGATAATTCATTTTCAACCGATAAGAATGTTTCTAAAATAACATAAGTAATATCGGTATGGAAATTAATAACATCCAAATCTTCATATTGATTGCTGCAACACAATTCATTGTTTTTTCGCATTTCTTGCATTACCATTTTTACCAATAGGTTAATACGAGGTTGAATTCTAAAACCCAATTTGAAATTTACCTTAATTACTTTTTCGGGTAATAAATTCACAACACTGTACGCCATTTCGTAAGGATTGTCAGCGCGGTCAATATGAATAAACCAATATACGTCTGCCCTTTTTGGTTTCCGATTTAGTATAGAATCAATAATTCTTTTTTCAATATCACCATCACTGTCAGCTTTGGTTAAGTACACTAAATGAGTAGCATATTTAGGTACTTCTTTATCGGCACTCAACTTTTGTAATGCTTGTAAGTACTCTTTGGTTTTTATAAATTGTAAATAACTATTTGTAATTTTTCTTGCTTTATGCCAAACAAACATGATGAACATTAGACCAAATTCAAAAAACAAAAACATCCAGCGTTGTTTAATTTTGGCCACATTGGTTATAAAAAATGAAATTTCTACAATTAAAAAAATGGTCATGATAAGCGCAATTAACCAGTTATTCCATTTCTTAATTCTGTACATAAAAACAAACATCAATCCGGTAGTCATTAGCATGGCAATTACAATTGAAAAACCGTATGCTGCTTCCATGGCTGAACTGTCTTTAAAATAAAGCATCATACCTACACAACCCAACCATAATATCCAGTTTAAGCTGGGTATATAAATTTGGCCTTTTACATTGGTGGGATATTTTACTGTAACTCTTGGCCAAAAATTCATGCTGATAGCTTCACTGATTAAAGTAAACGAACCACTTATTAAAGCCTGACTGGCAATGATGGTAGCCAAAGTAGCTACAATAATGCCTATTAATAAAAACCAATGCGGCATTAATGCATAGAAGGGATTTACGTTGCCTAAACTTGATTTTTGTTGCAGTAATAACCAAGCACCTTGCCCCATATAATTAATAATAAGAGCTGTTTTTACAAAAGCCCAACTTACCTGAATGTTTTGTTTACCGCAATGTCCCAAATCGCTGTACAATGCTTCAGCACCTGTTGTACATAAAAACACAGCACCCAATAACCAGAAGCCATGCGGATATTCAACCAATAATTTAATGCCGTAATAAGGATTAATAGCTTTAATGATATCAGGAAATTGAATTATTTGTGTTGCACCTAAAATTAAAATCATGCTAAACCAAACCAACATAATGGGGCCAAATGCAAATCCTACTACTTTGGTTCCAAAGCGTTGAAAGAAAAATAATAGTGAAATAATTCCTACAACAATACCAATAGTAATACCATTACCGGGTATTATGGTGTTTTGTAAAGAATGAATACCATTAAGGCCCTCAACAGCTGAAGCAACCGAAATAGGTGGAGTTATTATACCATCGGCTAATAATGTTGCGGCACCTATAATGGCGGGCATATAAAGCCATTTCGCATACCTACGTACTAAAGCGAATAGTGAAAATATGCCACCCTCACCCTTGTTATCTGCCTGAAGGGTTAACAATACATATTTAAAAGTGGTTTGTAGGGTTAATGTCCAAATAATGCAGGAAATGCCTCCATAAACCAATTCTTCTGAAATAGGCCTGTCACCAATAATGGAACGAAAAACATATAAAGGTGATGTGCCAATATCGCCATATATAATGCCCAGGGTTACTAATAAGCCGGCTACAGAAAGGCGATGTAAGTTTTTGGAACTGTGTAATTCCGATTTCATGCATTAAGGTATTGAAGGGTGTATGGGTACATTAATATTCCTTTTTTTTGAATGAATATTTTAATGCCAAATTGGGATTCAACAAATATGGAAAAATGAACTTGAAAATGAAGGTAGCGTATAGGTACACAAAGAGGTTGTGCGGTGGTTGGGTTGCCATATAAAATTTAAAGATGCAAATTTATAATGCATTTATACCCATTTTGGTAGTTAGGTAACCGCATTAAGCAGAATTTAATTTAAAACCTGTTTTTATATGAGTTAAAGTGCATGAATTAATTGCGAGTGTTCGTTAGTTTTTTGCCATCGACCAAATTTTTCTTCAATTGCCTGAAAACGAAAGTTGAATATGTGTTTGAGTTGTTTTTTTACAAATAATGCATTGGCAATATTCCCTAAAAATCCAAAAGGAATTCTGTAATGCACAATATCAGTCATTTCAACACCGCCATTAATGGCTTTAAAGTGATGTTGATGATGCCATAGTGAATATGGTCCAAAACGTTGTTCATCAATAAAATATTGGGAAGGTTGTACATGTGTAATTTCTGTCATCCAATAAAGTGGAATACCCAAAACTGGTTTTACAATATATTCAATAATTTGTCCTGCATACATAGTTGAACCGTGGTATTTACTAATAATTTTAAATCCCAGTTGTTTAGGGGTGATTGCAGACAAATTTTCCGGGTTGCTAAAAAAAGCCCAGGCAGTATCTAAATCGGTAGGAATGTATTGAACAGTTTTGAGAGAAAATGTTTTAGACATAACATTATTTTTAATAGTAACAAAACAAAAACGGTAAGGTTTTCTTTTTAGGAAAAAACTTACCGTTGATATTTTAAAACTTAGTTTCTTTTTTAGAAGAAGATATGTCCTCGAATGGCAAAAACATTTATAGGCCCGCTTCTATCTTTATTGTAACCTGGATTATGAACTAGTTGATAATCGCAGCTTAACCAAAAATTATTAAATAAATATGCGTTGTAAAATGCTTCAATAATACCCTCATGACCATAGTTTAATGCACCATCGCCAATAATAAAACCATAACCACCTGCAGCCAAAAATTCGCGATGAGCCTTAGAAATACCATTCAATACCCCTGCAATACCTGCTACATCAGCCGGGCGATGCCAACGTGTACCTTTTACCGATAAACCTAATGAAGCCGTTTGGTCAATTTCTGTATAAGCCCATGAAACATGTTTTCCATCATTCCAGCCAATACGTGAAAAGATGCCAATATCATTATTCAGTGCCTGTTCTGCACTTAGTCCTAAGCCAAATTTTTTACCACCGAATGTATTGTTTTCCGCATTTCCATCTATTACGTTTAATAAAAACGTGTTATTTGTTGCTAATGCTTGCATACCTTGCTGGTAGGAGGGTGCACGAGTGTAGGAGTTGCTTATGGTAAACCTAACGGTACCCGGCTGACGATTAATGCTATAGCGTTTTTCAATTTCTAAAGTTTCGGAGTGTGCTTTCCCCAAACGGTATTCCATTTTCGGCGCATTGGCTATAGCTGGTACTGCAACACTGGATAAACGAACAGTCCAACTGTTTTGATACCATTCTGCAACAACACCAAAAGTGTAACCACGTGTATTCGCAGGATAATCCCAAGCGCCATTACCCATTAATGCCCAGTTTAAAAATTGGGTACGCGGGTCATGGCTATATGCGTTATCATCATAAAAATCGCTAATAGCAAATTTGCCGGCTGAAATAGTAATGCGGTTATTAGGAACATTATCTGCAACCTGATTAATGTCATCTTCAACTTTACTGTATTTAGTTTTTCCTAAAGCAAAGTTTTGTTGAATATAAGCACGTGCAATAAATAACTGTGGTTCAACATTACCCACCCTATAAGTTTCGCCATTTAATGCACCTGCTACGCCTTGAGAGTAACTTAAACCATTGCCCCCCGACATTTCTGGATTAAAGTAAGCAGCAGCACCTTTCCATAATTTTCTCCCTAAAAATAAAGTAGTAGTTAAACTAGTAGCACCGGTTTCAACATTATTTTCTAAACTGTTTTTCCCACTATATTTGGCTGCAAACCCTGAATGACTTTGTGAAATTACAGTAAGTTGAAAATGATGAGTCCAGTTGCTACTACTATCCATCTTAAAAATGGGTTGTGTATATGTAATAGTTGATATTAATGCCAACGCTAATGTAAATGTCCATTTCATGTTACAAATTTTAAAGGTGTTTCCGAATTGTTGTTTTGAATTTGGGAAAAACAAGTGCGGCGAGAACATTTGGTTCTTTCCCCAAAAAAAGGCCGAAGTATTGTTATCTTAAAGCCACTGTTCAAATTTTTTAATAAACCAAATTTTTATTGTTTGAGTAAGCAGGCAATAGCTAACTAAAATTGCAATTAAAAATGGAAAATAACTCCAAGGTAAAGGTTGCATTTTTAGAGCGTCGGCAAAAGGGGAATAGGGTATATATATGCCAATGGCCATAATAGTAATGGTTAATAATATAACCGGTGCCGTTGCAATACTTTGTATGAATGGAATTTTGTGGGTTCTAATCATGTGTACAATTAGTGTTTGCGACAGCAAGCCTTCAATAAACCATCCACTTTGGAAAAATGATTGATGTTCGGGACTATTTGCTTTGAAGAAAAAGAATAACAAAGCAAAAGTTACATAATCAAATATGGAACTAATGGGTCCAATAAAGAACATAAATCTGGCAATACCGCTTGCATCCCATTTTTTGGGTTGTTCTAAATAGTCGGCGTCCATTTTATCCCAGGGTATAGAAATTTGTGAGATATCGTATAGTAAGTTTTGTACTAATAATTGTATAGGCAGCATGGGTAAAAATGGAAGAAATGCACTAGCCCCCAGCATGCTGAACATATTCCCAAAATTACTGCTGGCAGTCATTTTAATGTATTTTATAATATTTCCAAAAGTGCGTCTCCCATAAATTACCCCTTTTCTTAAAACGGTTAAATCTTTTTCAAGCAAAATTATATCGGCACTTTCCTTAGCAATATCAGTTGCCGTATCTACAGAAATACCCACATCGGCATCGCGTAAAGCACCTGCATCATTTATGCCATCGCCCATAAAGCCAACGGTATGGCCTTTGGCTTGTAATACTTTTACAACACGACTTTTTTGTAATGGACTTAATTTAGCAAAAATATTAATATCGTCAATTTTACTCATTAACTCATCATCTGAAATTTGCTCCAGTTCATTGCCTAATATTACATTTTGAACGGTAATGCCAACATCTTTACAAATCTTTTTTGTTACAGTTTCATTATCGCCCGTAAGTACTTTAAGTGTAACACCCAGTTTTTGTAAGGCTTCAATGGAGGGTTGTGCCGATGGTTTTGCGGGATCCAAGAAACCGATAAATCCGGTAATGGTCATATCTTTTTCATCTGCTACGGAATAGGTTAAAGCTCTGTTTTCAAATTCTTTAATAGCTACCAATAAAACCCTTAAGCCCTCTTTGTTTAGTTTTTTAGAAGTGCTTAAAATGGTTTTACGCATGTTTTCATCTATAGGAATTACTTTGTCGTTTTCAATGTGTAATTCTTTGTCTTCTCCCGGGTCAAATGCATGAGTACACAGGTCAAGTATTTCCTCAACGGCTCCTTTACAAATAAGTAAATGTTTTCCATTTCGTTGTTTTAAAATAACCGACATTCTTCTTCTTTGAAAGTCGAAAGGGATTTCATCCACTTTTACATATTGTTCTTCCACTTTCAAATAGTCATGTAGCTCAGCATGTTCTAATACAGCAACATCTAACAGATTTTTCAATCCGGTTTGGTGAAAACTGTTTAAATAGGCCCATTTCAATACTTCATCATCATCATCACCATATACATTTAAGTGGCGTTCCAATACAATTTTATCCATTGTAAGCGTACCGGTTTTGTCGGTACATAAAATATCCATGGCGCCAATATTCTGAATAGCATTTAAGCGTTTTACAATAACCTTACGTTTACTCATATTTAATGCGCCCTTTGCTAAATTAGCAGTTACAATCATGGGCAACATTTCCGGTGTTAAACCAACGGCTACTGCAATGGCAAACAGTAAAGCTTCTAACCAATTGTGTTTTACAACGCCGTTTAGTATGAAAATAAGCGGTACCATAAACAGCATGAAACGAATTAATAACCAGCTAACACTGTTAACCCCTCTATCAAAACTGGTTTCGGCTCTTTTACTGGTTAATGATTTGCTGATGGAACCAAAATAAGTTTGATTGCCAATATTAACTACTACAACTGTAGCGGCACCACTTACAACATTGGTGCCCATAAAGCAAATATTTTCTAATTCCAATGGCGATTTTGTGTCGGCATTGTGAATATTCATTTCTCTTTTTTCAACCGGTAAACTTTCGCCTGTAAGCATAGCTTGGCTAACAAATAAATCTTTTGAAGTTAATACTCTGCAATCAGCCGGTATCATGTCACCGGCAGAAAGTAATACTATGTCACCAACGGTTAAATCTTTTATATCAACTTCAATTTTGCCTTCTCCATTACGCAAAACCGTAGCCGTTGTTTTAACCATGCTTTTCAATTTTTCAGCTGCTTTGTTGCTTCTAAATTCTTGCCAAAAGCGAAGCAAAGAACTTAGCAATACCATTACACTTACAACGGTAACGGTTTTATAATCTCTTTCACCGGGGGGGGCAGTAATAATATCAGTAATAACTGAAATAGCAGCTATAATAATTAATACGCCAATGAAGGGGTTTAAAAATGCCTCTAATAGTTGTATATACCAGGCCGGTGCCTTTTCATGTGAAACTTCATTTAAACCATACTCATGAATTCTTTCCTGTATATCGGTTTCGGAAAGACCTGAATCTTTTGTATTAAGGATTGCTAAAACTTCTTCTTTAGTAGCTGCGGCTATTTCTTTCAATTTAGATATAGCTGCAGATTGAACAGTTTGTCCGGCATTTTCTCCCGAAAATGAAATGTGCTTTACAATTTTAGCTGCTGTTGTTTTTAACATAAAGCCGGTTTTTGCCTTTGAATAAAAAGTGATAATGCATACAAAAAGGCTTAGAGCAATACTTACCCCTGCCGTTGATACAATTAACAACTTCGGCTAAACAGCAATGTGTGGCAAAAAAGAGAAAATACAATATGCATTTTGCATTGTTTTTAACTGTTTATGACTATCCATCTTCCATAGCCACAGTTAAAAACGGAGGTGTAGCTTAGGAAGGAATGTTAATTTTACTATGGTCCGAACCGGTTTCCATCTTGTTCATAATTAAATTGCGTGCAAAAGTAAGGTAATTAAATGTTTCAAAACTCAATTTTGTAATTTTTTTGTTTAACTAACTTGTAAAAACTTGTATGGTAGCTTTGTTAGGATATATATACTCTAAAAGCTATTATTTGGGGTATTTGTATTCATTGTAATTATTGTGTTTTAAAATCTTTTTATAACAAAATTTAATATGAAAATTCTTATAAAAAATATGGTTTGTAATCGTTGTATTAAGGTTGTTGGACAGTTGTTAGATGAAATAAAAATGCCATATAGACAAATACAATTGGGTGAGGTTGAAATTACTAATACTCCAAGTGAAAATGATTTGAATAAGTTAAATCATTTATTACATGAAAACGGATTTGAAATTTTGGACGATAAACGGGCATCAATAGTTGAACTAATTAAGAATACGATTATTCAATTGGTGCAAAAAAATTCTGAATCACTTGTTACACATAAACTTTCTGTTTTATTAGAGGAAGCCACAGGTTATGATTATCATTTTTTAAGTACTTTATTTTCCTCTGTTGAGGGAACCACTATTGAACGATTTTCAATTTTACAAAAAGTAGAAAAGGTAAAAGAACTATTAACCTACAATGAAATGAATTTAAGTGATATTGCTTTTACAATGGGGTATAGCAGTGTGGCACATTTGTCAGCCCAGTTTAAGAAAATTACCGGATTTACACCATCAGAATTTAAAAGAATAGGCGGAAAGAGAAGTTCAATTGATAACATTAAATAATGTATTAATTCTGTAATTATTTTATAAATCTTTCTCACAATATTGTAATAACTATGGTTTGCATGCCTGGTAGCTTTGTGTTTTAAAATCAGAGTTATGCAACAAGTTGTAAAAAAAGTTTTCCCTGTTCGGGGTATGAGTTGTGCCTCGTGTGCTATTAGTGTGGAAACGATGTTAGATGCAGTAGATGGTGTTGAAAGTGCTTCTGTTAATTATGCTTCTAATCAAGTTATGGTTATTTATGATGAAAAACTTGTACAACCCAATAAATTGAAAACAGTAATTCAGTCAATTGGTTATGATTTATTGATAGATAATAACACCAACAGTAGCATGAATGAAGAAGCTACTGAAATTGAATTTAAAAAATTAAAAATTCAAACTTTATTGGCTTTTATTTTTACAGTGCCAATTGTGTTAATAGGTATGGTTTTTATGCATGTACCCAACGCTAATTGGATAATGTTACTTCTATCAATTCCTGTTGTTTTTTATTTTGGTTGTCGTTTTTTTATAAATGCTTTTAAATTGGCTCGTTATGGTAAAGCTAATATGGATACTCTGGTTGCTCTTAGTACACTAACGGCATTTTTATACAGTGCATTTACAACCGTTTATCCCAGTTTTTGGATTTCTCGAGGTTTGCCGGTACACGTTTATTTTGAAGCAGCTACAGTTATTATCGTATTCATATTACTTGGAAAATTACTGGAGGAGCGAGCAAAGTCAAATACATCTTCTGCTTTAAAAAAACTTATTCAACTACAACCCAATACTGTTTCCATTATTGAAAATGGTTTTGAAAAAGAAATACCTACTGTAGATGTAGTAATTGGTAATCTTATATCTGTTAAGCCTGGTGAAAAAATTCCGGTTGATGGAAAAATAACAGAAGGAACTTCGTTTGTTGATGAAAGTATGATAACCGGTGAATATACTGCTGTTGAGAAAATGAAAGGAAGTGATGTATTCGCCGGAACAATTAACCAGAAAGGGCATTTTATTTTTGTGGCGGAAAAAGTTGGTAGTGAAACCATATTAGGAAAGATTATACAACTAGTGCAGGAAGCTCAAGGAAGTAAAGCTAAAGTTCAACGTATTGCAGATAAAGTAGCAGGCATTTTTGTACCCGTAGTAATAAGTATAGCATTCATTTCCTTTTTAATATGGTGGATTGCAGGAGCTAATGATGCTTTTTCGCATGCTGTTCTTGCATTTGTTACAGTATTAATTATTGCTTGTCCTTGTGCTTTAGGCCTTGCTACTCCTACCGCAATGATGGTTGGAATTGGAAAAGGTGCTGAAAACAATATTTTAATTAAAAACGCTGACAGTTTAGAAACCGGTTATAAAGTAAATGCCGTAGTAATAGATAAAACCGGCACATTAACGGAAGGAAGACCAATTGTAACCAATGTGTTATGGGATAATTCAGTTGATGATAAATTGTACTATACTAAAATTTTATGGGCACTCGAGTCAAAATCAGAACATCCTTTAGCCGAAGCCGTATTAAATCATTTTAATAATGAAAAAACAAACATCAATCAATCTTTGAGCAATTTTGAAAGTATTACGGGAAGGGGTATTATGGCAATTTGGAATAATCAAAAGTGGATGGTTGGCAATAAAAAAATGATAGAAGAAATGGATTTGTCAATTAGCAATTTTCTATTACAACAAGCTAATAGCTGGCAGTCATCAGCACAAACGGTAGTTTATTTTGCTAATCAAGAACAGGTTTTGGCAATTATAGCAATATCTGATACAATTAGACCTTCTGCTTATGAAGCCGTAAAAATGTTACACAATATGAGTATTGAAGTATTTATGCTTACCGGCGATAATTACGCAACTGCTAATGCAGTTGCAAAGACATTAGGTATCCAACATTTTGAAAGTGAAGTACTGCCTCAGCAAAAAGCATCCTTCATTCAAAACCTGCAACAGAAGGGAAAAGTTGTGGCTATGATAGGAGATGGTATAAATGATAGCCAAGCACTGGCAATAGCTGACTTAGGAATTGCCATGGGTAGCGGTACTGATATTGCAATTGATGTTGCTAAAATAACATTAATCACTAAAGATTTAAAAGCATTGCCTAATGCATTGAAATTATCGGAAAAGACAGTTAAAATAATCAAACAAAATTTATTTTGGGCGTTCGTTTATAATGTTATTGGGATTCCGGTTGCAGCAGGCGTATTATACCCTATAAACGGCTATTTGCTCAATCCTATGATTGCAGGTGCTGCTATGGCTTTTAGCTCAGTATCTGTAGTTGTGAATAGTTTAAGATTGAAATCAGTTAATTTATAAGTTGTGTTCTGCTTCTAAAAATTTTATAAACCTATTCAAAAATCATGTAAACAGTCCCTTATTCTTTGTTACTAATTTTGTACTATAAAAAAAATTATGAAAACATTTAAATTTAAAACGAATATTCAGTGTAGCAGTTGTGTAGCCAAAGTAACACCAACTTTGAATAATGAAGCAAAAATTGACAACTGGAATGTTGATACTACCAATAAGAATAAAATTTTAACCATACAAACCAATACTTTGGATACAAACCAAATAATTGATTTAGTTAAATCTGCAGGTTACAATGCTGAATTATTGGCTGAATAAGAAATTTTTTTTATTACCTTTATTTCAAATTCAGATAATGCATAGCACGATTAAAGTACTAGGTCAGTTTATTTGGAAAGTATTTAGCTTTCTGTTTATTCCAAAGAAAGATTGTTGTAAATAGTGCATTGCAATAAAATGTTTATATTTTTGCTTTTTACTTTTTTGGATTACATTTAATAGTTTGAAAAAAGCCATTACCATATTATTAATATTACTGTATGGCCTCAGTGTTCAAGGTGCTACTTTTCATGTACATTACTGTATGGGTAAATGGGCCGGTATTGATTGGGTAAAAAAATCAAACCGCCAACATTGCTCAAGTTGTGGCATGTTGTTAGAGAAAAGCCGGAAAAATAATTGTTGTTCAGATGTGCAACAAACCATTAAAGTAAGTACAGATCAATCCGCATCTAATTTTTTTAATTATGCTCATGCTACAATTGTAGGGTTAGTTACAATCTTACCAACAAATTTTATTGTACCTGATTATACTTTTTTAAAATGCAGCTTAGCACCTGCGGTGCATGCGCCTCCCCTCAATCAAGCTCTTCCTCTTTTTGTCCGCAATTGTACCTTTCGCATATAATACCACTCTTTATTTTATTAAGCTCTGTATTATTTACTGGAGCTAATGGTATGCTCATATACCATTGACTTGTGTTGTTGCATTTCCATTTTTATATTTAAATTATTCATTTTATGATAGCCAGGGTCATTCATTGGTCACTGCAGAATAGATGGGTGGTATTATTAATATCCGCAGTTTTATTAATTGTTGGAATTATCAATATACAAAGCAATCCGGTTGATGCAATACCTGATCTAAGCGAAAATCAGGTAATTGTTTTTACGGAGTGGCAGGGAAGAAGTCCTCAAATTGTTGAAGACCAAATTACCTATCCGTTAGTCAGTAATCTGCAAGGTATTCCAAAGGTGAAGAACATTCGGGCCACATCAATGTTTGGTATGAGTTTTATATATGTGGTGTTTGATGATAATGTTGATATTTATTGGGCTCGTTCCCGGGTGCTTGAGCGTTTAAATTATGCACAACGATTACTGCCTTCAGGAATTACTCCCTCATTAGGGCCTGATGGAACAGGTGTAGGCCATATTTTTTGGTACACACTGCAGGCTAAAAACATTAATTTAGGCGAGCAACGCGCCTTACAAGATTGGTATGTGAAATTAGCACTTCAAACAGTTCCCGGTGTGGCTGAAGTGGCATCTTTTGGCGGATTTGAAAAACAATATCAAGTTGTTATTAATCCGGCCAAACTTCAATACTATCAAATTTCCTTGCAACAAATGCTTCAAAAAATAAAAGCCAATAATAATGATGTTGGCGGAAGGAAATTTGAAATGAGTGATATGGGATATATCATTCGCGGATTAGGATACATACAAAATATAGCAGACATTGAAAATATTGCGTTAGGTAGTTATAAAGGCATTCCCGTTCGTATAAAAGATGTGGCAACGGTACAAATGGGCGGTGATTTGCGGTTAGGTGTGTTTGATGAAAATGGAAATGGCGAAGTGGTTGGTGGTATAGTTGTAATGCGTTATGGTGAAAATGCCGACAAGGTTATAAAAGCTGTTAAAAGTAAAATGAGTGATATACAGAAAGGCCTTCCCGATGGTGTTTCTTTTCATATTGCATATGATAGAAGTACATTAATTGAGGCTGCCATTCATAATATACAATCGAAGCTAATTGAGGAAATGATAATTGTGGCCATTATTGTAATTATATTTCTTTTCCACTGGCGAAGCGCACTTAATATTATTATTCAAATTCCCATAACCATTGCCATCAGTTTTATTTTACTTAATCTGTTTGGTATTTCATCCAATATTATGTCATTAACAGGTATTGCATTGGCTATTGGCGTAATTGTAGACAATGGCATTATTATGAGCGAAAATGCTTATCGCCATTTAGCTGAAAAACAAAATCATCATTCTTAATACTAACATTATGCGTAAGTTGTTTAAGAAAAACGCAAAAAAAAATTATGTAGAAATACCCTACGAGGAAAGAATAAAGATTATTGAAGCATCTAGTATTCAAGTATCACGTGGAGTATTTTTTTCAACAGTTATCATCATTACTTCTTTTTTGCCTGTTTTTCTTTTAACCGGGCAAGAAGGAAAATTATTTCATCCCTTAGCTTTTACCAAAACCTTTATTTTAATTGTGGATGCAGTATTGGTGATAACATTGGCACCCGTGCTTATTTCTTTTTTCATGAAAGGAAGATTTAAGCCCGAATCGCATCATTTTGTAAACAGGTGGTTGGAAAGAATATATGCACCGATTATTCAATGGTGCATAAAATGGCGAAAAACAACTTTGTTCGTCAATATAGCTGCGTTATTAATTAGTATTCCCTTATTGGTTAGTATGGGTAGGGAGTTTATGCCTCCATTAGATGAAGGAAGTATTTTATTCATGCCCGTTACTTTGCCTGATGTCTCCAATAGCGAAATTAAACGCATATTGCAGGTACAGGACAAAATTATTACAACAGTTCCTGAAGTGAAAAATGTATTGGGTAAAGCAGGGCGCGTAAATTCTGCTACAGACAATTCTCCTATTAACATGATAGAGACCATCATTCTTTTAAAGCCACAAAAAGAATGGCGGAAAGGCATAACCAAAAACGATATAATAAATGAGTTAAACAGTAAGCTGCAAATTCCGGGTGTTACCAATGGTTGGACACAGCCTATTATTAACCGAATAAATATGCTTTCTACAGGTATTCGTACAGATGTAGGTATTAAAGTATATGGTCAGAATTTAGATACTATTTATGCTTTATCTGAAAAAATAAAACAATCTTTAAAAGGTATTAATGGTATTGAAGATTTGTATGTAGAACCCATTACTGGCGGACGTTATATTGATATAAACATTAAACGGAATGAAATAAATCGTTATGGCTTAAGTATAGATGATGTAAATGATGTTATTGAAACTGCACTGGGTGGTAAAACCATTACAACTACTATTGAAGGTCGGGAACGTTTTACCGTAAATTCTCGGTTTGCACAAGACTTTAGAAGTAGTTTGTTTGAATTGCAAAATTTACAAGTACAAACACCGGAAAATGGATCTATACCCTTAAAGGCCGTCGCCGATATACAAATTGTGGAAGGTCCACCAATGATAAATTCTGAAAATGCTTTACTGCGCGGTACGGTTTTGTTTAATGTACGCAACCGTGATTTAAGTGGTACGGTTCAATCGGCAATGGAGCATCTTAATAACTTATTAAAGCAGTTACCAAAGGGTTATTTTATTGAATGGAGTGGTCAGTATGAAAATTTAATTCGCAGCGAAAAAACTTTAAAATGGATTTTACCCATAGTTGTTTTCATCATTTTTATTGCAATGTATTTCGCTTTTCATTCTTTGCGAGAAGCATTTTTAAGTTTAATCTCTCTTCCATTTGCTTTAATTGGCGGTGCATTCATCATTTATATATGGAATGTGCATTTGTCTGTTGCAGTTGCAGTTGGCTTTATAGCATTATTTGGTATTGCAGTTGAAACCGGTATTGTTATGGTTATTTATTTGAATGATGCGATGCTGCAATTGGTAAAAGCAAAAGGAAATTCTGCTGCAACCATCACACGAAATGATTTAAAAATGTATGTTATTGAAGGTGCAACAAAAAGATTACGGCCTAAAATTATGACGGTTAGTGTATCGCTCTTTGCACTTATACCCATTTTGTGGAGTAATGGTGTTGGTAGCGATGTTATGAAGCCTATTGTTTTGCCAATGGTGGGTGGCGTATTCACTTCTGCTATTCATATTTTACTCGTTACACCGCTAATATTTTTAATGAGTAAAGAGCATGAATTGAAGAAATATGGCCGAATACAAATTTTTGAATCCAAACATTAAAATTGATGGTATGAAAAACGCATTTATAATATTTTGTTTGTGTTTTTTCTCAGTGCAATTACAGGCTCAAGCTGTTTTAAACTTGCAACAAATTAAAGATAGTATTTACCGGCATCACCCGTCATTTAAAATGTTTGATGCTGCATCAAAATCTTTGCAAGAAGAAGCAAGTGGCGCATATAGTTGGTCCGCGCCACAGGTAGGAGCCGGATTTTTTATGACACCCTACAATCCTGAAAAATGGAAAGTAATGAATGGTCAACCCGGTATGGGAGCGTTCATGATTAGTGCTGAACAAATGTTTCCTAATAAACAAAAACAGCAAACAACTTTTGCTTACCTAAATGAACGTGCAAATGTTGAACAACAAAAAAAACAGGTTAGTCTGAATGAATATATGTTTCAAGCTCAATCAAGTTATTGGTCATGGGTTATTGCTGAAAAAAAATTGAATGTTATTCAGCAACAACAATTGTTGTTAAAGCAAATGTTGCAACAAGCGGAAATACAGTATTCGAATAACATTAGTACACTAAATGGTTATTATAAAACCAAAAGTGCATTGGAAAATCTGAAAAATACTGCATGGCAATTACAGTCAGTTATTGCACAAAGTAAAGTCATGTTAAATACTTTAATGAATAGAAGTGGCAGCACAGATTTATTGATTGATACTACTATTCAATGGACTGATTTTAATGATGCAATGTTTGCACCTGAAGCCTTGCAACAAAAAAGTGAATTGCAAGTGTTAGATGCAGCCATGAAAGTAAATAAACTTCAGTATGATGCTGAAATGAATCAATTAAAGCCGGAATATGGCGTTCGATTTGACCAAATGATGGGATGGGCAAAGCAACCTTGGTTATTTACTGCCATGCTTACTGTAAAACTTCCATTTGCTAAATGGGCTGCAAAGGCTAATAAAGCAAAAGCACAAAGCTTGCTCACCGAAAATCAATCGCTTAATTTACAAAAGCAGGTAATTATTAACGATGCCGTTGGAAAAGCAAATACGCTATGGTTACAATTAAAATTGAAAAAACAACAACTACAGCTATATACAGATAAAATTATACCTGCTTTGCAAAAAAATTATGAAACTGCCAATACAGCATTTGCACAAAATACAGGCAACTTGTTTGAGCTGTTTGATGCCTGGCAAACTTTGTATGATACCAATATAATGTTTTTGAATGAAGAAGAGGCGGCTTTGCAACTGCAAGCAGAACTTTTAAAAGTAACTGAAATAAAATTATAGCATATGAAAATGCATTTAACATACTTGCTTTCATTTTGTCTGATCATCTTTTTTTTACAAGCCTGTAATCAGCATCATGCTGGTACAGGAAAAATGAACAATGCATATACTTGCCCAATGCCATCGGATAGTTTCTTTTCCGATAAACCGGGAAAATGCCCAAAATGTGGCATGCAATTAATTCCCAACCCAAATAATATCAATCAACTTTCAAATAACAGTATAAACACAAGTAAAAAATTTACTTGCCCCATGCATCCGCAAATTGTAAGTGATACCATGGGCAATTGTCCTATTTGTAGTATGCCTTTAGAGCCTTTGAAACCCGACTCATTGAAAGGTACTGTTTCATTAAATGCTTTATTGAAGCCGGTAAACCATCAGGTTGTAGCCAATGTGCCAATGATTCATTTAATGCCCCGAACTGAAAACATTTCGTTAGATGTAGTGGGTTACGTGCAATACAATACCGATTATTTATACAGTATTGTAAGTAATGTAAGCGGACGAATTGACAAACTGTATATTAATTCACCTTTTCAAAAAATTAGTGTTGGAGCTAAGGTAGCTGAAATTTATAGTCCTGAATTAGTAACTGCCCAACAAAATTTATTACAACTATTGGCATCTGATGCTGATAACAGTTCGCTTATTCAAATGGCTCGTCAAAAATTGTTGTTAATGGGGTTGAGCCAACGTCAATTGCAATACGTTGAGCAAACACGAACTGCTTTACTGCATGTAACATTGTATAGTAATTATGCCGGTACGGTATTGTTAAATGACGAGAGCATGAATGTTAGTGATGCTAAAAATGCCATTAACAACTATAATAACACAACCGGTGTGTTACCCATTAAAGAAGGAATGTATGTAATGAAAGGAAGCACTTTGTTTAAGGTATTTAATCCTGCTAAAACATGGGCAATACTTAATCTTTACGATTCAGATGTTCCCTTGGTAAAAAAAGGCGATAAAGTAGTTTTTTCAGCGGAAACCAATACCCAAACATCTATCACTTCTTCCGTTCATTTAATTGAGCCTTATTACAATGTAACATCCAAAACTACCAGCTTAAGAGTTTTGTTTGATAATACACAATATAAAATACCCATTGGTGCTTTGGTTAAAGCAACAATTTATACAGGAAATAGAACTGCGCAGTGGTTGCCTAAAGAGGCCGTGTTAACGCTTGGAATGAATAATGTGGTTTTTGTTCGTTCAGGTGAGGTGTTCATGGCGCGTAAAGTTAAAACAGGTATTGTATATAAAAACCTAATTCAAATTATAGAGGGTCTATCCACTCACGAAGCTGTTGCTGCAGATGCTCAATATTTGGTGGATAGTGAAAGCTTCATTCAATTAAAATCATAATTATGAAAAAAATTACAATTTTCATATATGCCATATTGTTTTTGATTTCTGCTTGCAAGCAAAAACAAAATTCATCAAACATTGCTTCTTCTAATGTTTATTATACTTGTAGTATGCATCCGCAGGTAAAGCAAGATAAGCCGGGAACTTGTCCAATTTGCCACATGGAATTGATTGCTGTTGATAAACAAATGCATCACGACAATGCTATTCACTTAACCAATGAACAATTAGAACTGGGAAATATTCAATCTGATACTATTCAGCAAGGTATCATTGCCAATGAAATGATTTTAACGGCTACGGTTACATACAATTCCACCGGTTTACAAAATATAACAGCGCGTATAAATGGCCGTATTGATAAGCTGTATATTCGGCAAACCGGAGTGCCTGTGCAAAAAGGAATGCCTTTGTACGATTTGTATAGCGAAGAATTAAACAATGCTAAACAGTCCTATGTGCAATTGTATCAACAGCAAAAAGCACATCCTTCAGCACAATTAGCGCAATTAGTAAATAATGCAAAAAATAAGCTATTATTATGGGGTATGTCAGAAAATGCTGTTGCTCAGTTGCCTATGTTAAAAAACATTCCATTCACTACTACATTCTATAGTTCAGTTTCAGGTGTCATTACTGAATTGCCAATTGTGGAGGGGCAGTATGTGAATGAAGGAACCCCACTGTTTAATATAGCTGATTTAAGTACTGTATATGTTGATGCACAGGTGTATGCAGTTAATGAATTATCCATTCATCAGAATGATTGGGTAGAAATACAACTACCTCAATTCCCTACCGTTACCATGCAAGGGAAAGTTATTGCTATCAATCCTTTCTTATCCGATGAACAACATATTGTATTGGTTAGAATTATGCTTGACAATAAAACACAGTTACTAAAGCCCGGAATGCCTGCTTATGTTATAAGTAAAATTCAAAAGCAACAAGGATGGATATTGCCATTACAAGCTGTTTTGCAGCTGGGCAAAAATAAAAATGTGGTTTGGGTAAGAACTTCGGAACATACTTTTGAACAACGTATGGTGCAGATTGGTACACAAAACAAAAACAATATTGTGGTAGTTAATGGGTTGAAAAAAGGTGATGTGGTAGTAACACATGGTGCCTACTTATTAAATAGTGAAGCTGTGTTTAAAAACGGTTCCGAAATGCAAATGAATATGCCCGGCATGAAAATGTAAAAACTTCCTTCTTTCGTCAAATAATGAATATAGTTTTTTAAAAAAATATAGCCACACAATTTAAAATATTGTTGATGAATGGTGGAATGTTTCTATTCTTATAAACTATTACATCATACAATCGGCTGATTCAGTTGTTGGCAAAGTATTTTTGCAAACAGTGTTCATAAATTCCAAAAAACATCAATTCAATCTGCGCTTATATTTGTATGCTTATACCTGAAAAGGTATTGCTTTTTTCAGCATTTAAATGTGTTTATATGAATTTGAATCAAAATTTCCAACGTATATACAATCAATTGAATGATGAACAACGTAAAGCAGTTGACAAAATAGAGGGACCTGTGATGGTAATTGCCGGACCAGGTACCGGTAAAACACAAATTCTTTCAGCTCGTATTGGTAAAATATTACTGGAAACGGATACACTTCCGGAAAATATTCTTTGTTTAACCTATACCGATGCCGGAGTAGTGGCCATGCGTAAACGTTTAATGAGCTTCATTGGCCCCGATGCTTATCGCGTAAACATATATACTTTTCATGCATTTTGTAATGATGTTATTCAGGAAAATTTATCCATGTTTGAAAAGCAGGTGCTTGATCCTGTATCGGATGTTGAGCGTATTGCATTTTTAAAACAATTAATTGATGAGTTGCCTAAAAATCATCCAATAAAACGTTACCGAGGTAATGTTTACTATGAAATAAAAAATTTGCAAAACCTGTTCAGTACCATGAAACGTGAAGGTTGGACCGTACAGCAAATTGAAAAAGCCATTGACGATTATTTGAATGACTTACCCAACCGTGATGAATTTGTGTACAAAAGAAAGCATAAGAATTTTAAAGCAGGCGATTTAAAAGTGAATAAAATTGAAGAAGAAAAAACTTCAATGGAAAAACTTCGTGCTGCAGTACGCGAATTTCCGCGATTTCAACAGTTAATGAACGAAAACAACCGCTACGATTTTGATGACATGATTCAGTGGGTAATTCAAGCATTTGAAACCAATCCCTCATTATTATCTCGTTACCAGGAGCAGTTCTTATATATTTTAGTAGATGAATACCAAGATACAAGCGGTACACAAAATAAGTTAGTACAACTGCTCATTAATTACTGGGATGAGCCAAATATTTTTGTGGTAGGTGATGATGACCAAAGTATTTATCGCTTTCAAGGAGCTAATGTTGAAAACATGCTGTTATTTCAAAAACAATATCAGCATAATATTGAAACCGTTGTGCTTACCAAAAATTATCGTTCCACACAACCTATTTTAGAAAGCGCTAAGCAATTAATTAACAAAAATGAAGAACGATTAATTAATCAAATTCCCAATTTGTCGAAAGAGTTACTGGCTGCTAATCCGGCTATTGCACATTTACAGCAAATGCCCGTTATTCATGAATATGAAAACCAACAGGAAGAAATGGTGGGTATTACGCTGCAAATTGAACAATTGTTACAAAATGGGGTGGAGCCGGGTAAAATTGCAGTGATTTATAAAGAGCACAAATTTGGTGAAGAGCTTGCACGATATTGCAGTGTTAAGAATATTCCTGTTTACACTAAAAAAAATACAGATGTATTCACCATTCCTTTAGCCAGGCAAATTCTATTAATGCTGGAATATTTGAATGCGGAACATGATACTCCTTTTGGCGGTGATGAAATGTTGTTTGAAATTTTACATTTTAATTGGTTTCATATTCCACCCATCGAAATTGCCAAGTTATCCTTAGAAGTTGCAGATGTTCAGTTTACTCCTCGTAAAACTTCTATTCGAAAATTGTTGTATGAAAAGGCCAATGCTCCGGCAAAAGATTTATTCAGTCAATCATTACATACGTCATTACAAAAAGTTTCTGCAACAATAGAAAATTTAATTGCAGCGGTTCCTAATGTAACATTGCAGCATTTGTTCGAAACCATTATTATGCAGGCAAGTGTTATAGAATACATTATGCAGCAGCCTGAAAAATTTTATTTGTTACAGGTACTAACCGCTTTATTCAATTTTGTAAAGGAAGAAACACGAAGAAATCCTCTCATCACCTTAAAACAATTTATAACCCTAATTGATTTAATGCAAAAAGAAAAAATTCAACTACCCTTGATACAGGTAAGCGGTAACGAAAAGGGGGTAAATTTTTTAACTGCGCATGGTTCAAAGGGCTTAGAATATACACACGTTTTTTTAGCAGGTTGTAATGCTTCATTTTGGGAAAAAAAGAAAAAGAGCGACAATGGGTTTGCTTTTCCAGATACACTTTTTATTTCCACACCTAAAAATAAAATTGAAGAGGAATTACGCCGGCTTTTTTATGTAGCTGTTACCCGGGCAGAACAATATTTAACCATTAGTTTTTCAGAACATGGTAATGATGGAAAATTGTTGGAACCATCTATGTTTATAGCCGAACTAGTTGATCAAACCGGCCTGGGTATTGAACACAAGAAAATAGATGCAACAACTTTGGCCAATTTCCGTGCAGTTTTATTTAGTGGCATGGGTGCTCCTGAAATTGCACCTATGGAAGCAGATGTTATTAACCGCATGCTTGAAAAATTTGTAATGAATGTTACTGCATTAAATAACTATTTAAAATGTCCTTTAGAGTTTTATTATCGAAACCTCATTCGCATACCTTCACCTAAAAACGAGGCAACGGAATTTGGCTCTGCCGTGCACTATGCTTTAGAACAGTTGTTCAAAAAAATGAAAGACGACCCTGAAAAGCAATTCCCATCGCTGCAAAACTTTATTGGTTATTTTGAATGGTATATGCATCGCCATCGCGAAAGCTTTACACAAGAGCAGTTTGATAGGCGAATAGAATACGGACATATTGTTCTAACCAAATATTATGAAGAAAATGTATTAACCTGGCATAAAATTGTGGTGGTAGAGCATACCATTAAAAATATTGTGGTAAATGGTGTACCCATTAAAGGAAAATTAGATAAACTGGAATTTGATGGCCGAATGGTGAATGTAGTAGATTATAAAACAGGCAGTGTTGAAAATGCAAAAGAAAAGCTTAAGCCGCCTACTGAAAAACATCCCTTAGGTGGCGATTATTGGCGTCAGGCAGTGTTTTATAAAATATTGGTTGATTATGATGCTACCAAAAACTGGGAAGCAGTTAGTACAGAATTCGATTTCTTGGAACCCGGAAAAGATGGACAACTTGTAAAAAGAAAACTGGTCATTAATCCGGCCGATGTAACAACCGTTCAGCAGCAAATTGTAACAGCATGGGAAAAAATTCAGGCACACGATTTTTATACCGGCTGTGGTAAAGAAGATTGTCATAGGTGCAATTTTGTAAAAGATAATCAGTTGGCCATTGCATTGCATGAAATAAATGGTGCGGTTGAAGAAGAAGGTGAAGAATAGATTTTATCATTCTATTTACTGGCAAAACCCAACTGAAACCTTAAGTTTGCAGCTATTTTAACAAGTATTGCTACAATAAAATATTCATTTCATGCAAAAGCTATTGTGGGTCGTTATTATTGCTGCATTCTTCATACCCTTTACTTTTACGGGTTGTGCCAATATTATTCCACCTACCGGTGGCCCTAAAGATACTTTGCCTCCAAAGTTGGTAATGGCTCTTCCTAAAGATTCAATGCTTGACTTCAATAGCAAAAAAGTTGTGCTTACTTTCGATGAGTATGTGGATGTAAAAGATTTACAAAAAAATTTAATTGTATCGCCCATTCCAAAAGTTGCTCCTAACATTCAGGGACATTTAAAAAATGTAACTATTCAAATAAAGGATACACTGAAACCCAACACCACTTATTCCATTAACTTCGGCAATGCTATTCGCGATGTAAATGAAGGAAATATTCTTAAAAATTTTACCTACGTATTTTCAACCGGCAATTATTTAGATTCGTTAAGTTTTACCGGAAATGTTATTGTTGCTGAAACCGGTAAAACAGATTCTACTTTAATTGTGGTATTGCATGAAAATTTAAACGATACCGCTGTTATAAAAAATGCACCGGAATATTTTGCAAGGGTAAACGGCAAGGGGCATTTTGCCTTTCATTACCTGCCCGCTAAAACTTTTAATGCTTATGTGCTACCCGACGATTATAGTAAACGCTACGACGATTCTACCAAAATGTTTGCATTTTTAGATGCTGCTATTACTGTTTCACCCAATATGCAACCGGTAACCTTTTATGCTTTTGAAGCAGCCAAGAAAAAGGAAAAACCGGCCAAAGCCACTGCACCACCTGCTGCCAAACAAATTAAAAAAAATCAAGAAGAACATAAACGTTTGCGCTTTGCTTTAAACCTTGATAATGGTAAACAAGATTTGCTAACCCCGGCATTGCAATTAAAATTTAGTTCGCCATTAGATACTTTAAATACTTCTGCAATTGCTTTGCTCGATACAGCATTTAAACCCATTAAAGGTTATACCATTCATTTAGATTCAACAAAAACCATCTGCAGTATTACCTATCCTTGGAAAGAAGCCGAACAATTTATTCTGCTTTTGCAAAAAAATGCTGCCACCGATACCAATCACGTGCAATTGGCTAAAGCCGATACTATTCGGTTTTCAACCAAAAACGAATCTGATTATGGTTCATTGCGTATGCGCTTTAATCATCTCGATTTACAAAAGCATCCCGTTTTGCAACTGCTGCAAAACAATACCATAATGGAATCTATTCCCCTAACTTCCAACGAAATTTACCGCAAGCTGTATCGCCCCGGCGATTATGATATTCGCATACTATACGATACCAATCAAAATGGTGTTTGGGATACCGGCAATTATAAACAGCACCGACAACCTGAAATTGTGTACGACTTAAATAAAAAAATTGTCATTAAAAGCAACTGGGATAATGAGTTTGAATTTAACCTATAAAAAGTATTGTTCTGTTAAACAATCTGTTATTCAAGCAGCAAAATTGTATCTTTGAGCCATGCAATTACCCTCCGGTTTATTGGAAAATGCAGTAGCGCAATTTGCTAAATTGCCGGGAATAGGAAAGAAAACTGCCCTACGCTTAGTGTTGCACCTTTTAAAGCAAAACGAAGAAGAAGTAAGCTTATTCTCGGAAACCATTGCAAAAATGCGCCGCGAAATAAAATTTTGTCAGCGTTGCTATAACATAAGCGATGGTGACATTTGTAGCATTTGTGCCAATTCCATGCGCAACAAAGCCGTTATTTGTGTGGTTGAAAATATACGCGATGTAATAGCTATTGAAACAACGCAGCAATTCAATGGAACCTATCATGTTTTAGGTGGCATTATTTCCCCGCTCGATGGCATAGGTCCCGAACAACTAACCATTCAACCATTATTGCATCGACTGGAATCTGAACCCGTAGAAGAATTAATTTTTGCGTTGAATCCCAATATTCAGGGCGATACTACCATATATTATATTCAAAAAAAAATACAGCATTTGCCTTGTAAAATAACCACCATTGCCCGTGGTATTGCCTTTGGCGGTGAATTGGAATATGCCGATGAAATGACCTTGGCACGCAGCTTGGCTAATCGCTTACCGGTACAACAATATGTTAAAGGTTAAATGCCCGTTACAAATAATTTTTTTATCAAACAATCGCTTATTATTTTTAAAATGCTGTTAGTTTCAACTATTTCAGCTTAAAATGGTTATTCAATCATTAATGAAAGAAAAAATGCTTCATGAAAAAAACGCTCAAATATTTTTTAATTGCTTTGTTGGTGGTGGCTATTGTAGCTACCGGGTTTGTTATTTATGTGTACAATAAACCGCATCGCAATGTAGCCAACGAAAAAGCAGTTACCCTAACTGCCGAACAATTATATCAGGCGTTTAAAGACAATGAACAACATGCCAATCAATTATACCTCGATAAGGCTATTGAATTAACCGGACGTATAGCACAAATTACCACCAATCAGCAAGGGCAAACCGTTATTGATTTCAATACTGCCGATTCGCTGGTAACCATTAATTGTACCTTTAAAGAAGCACCACAAAATATTAAGGTAGGCGATTCAATTCATTTTAAAGGAATATGCACCGGCTATATTCCCGACATGAATGTGGTAATGAATAACGGAATATTGGTAAAATAATAAATATTTTTTTAAAAAATCTGAACCCATGGCAACAAAATTCATGTTGTTTTTTTTATGCTTTGCATTGAGTATTGTTACTGTTAAAGCACAAAAAGCTTATGTTACGCGAAATGGTCAAATTAGTTTCGTAGCCACTAACGATGATGATGTAAGTGCCGTTAATAATGAAGTTGCCAGCCGAATTACCACTAATGGTGATATAACTTTTAGTTTGTTAATTAAGAGCTTCTTTTTTCAGTATGCCGAAATGCAAGATCATTTTAATAGCGACTATTTACAAAGTAACACCTATCCACGTTCCGATTTTAAAGGAAAAATTACCAACATTCAAAACATTAATTTTAGTAAAAACGGTGTCTATCCGGCAACTGTTCAAGGTAATTTAACTTTGCATGGTGTAACCAAACCCATTACCGTTAACGGCACCATTGAAGTGCAGGGCACCAAAATCATTGCCAAAGCAAAATTTACCCTGCAATTAAGCGATTTTAATATTCATGCCGATCGGGTTGCCAAAAAAGTCGCCATCCAATTTAATTGCACCTATCAATAACTACTAACACCTGTTTGTATTTTTTCCCAAAATCTTGTATTACCTTTGCGCCACTTCAGGTGGATTTGTTTATTGTTCGGCCTGTGAAAAGTGAACTAATAAACGGTAAGCAGCTGCATTTCCCGCACCATTTAGCAATCGTTCTACCGTTCATCTTATTCATTTGGTAACCGGCTGCAACAATGCTGTTAAGCTTCCGTTGCGTCGCACACTGCATCGTTCTGTTCAATGCTCGGCAAAAGGCTTCATAGCAAAAGCAATACACCTGCATAAATATAACTTTGCCAAAATATTATTGGTTAAGTGATAATAAAATCATTATGAAGTCAATTAAAGATTGTTTACAAGAGCGCATTTTAATTATTGATGGTGCCATGGGTACTATGATTCAACGCCATCATTTAAAAGAAGAAGACTACAGAGGAGAGCGTTTTAAAAACTGGCCTGTTGAAGTAAAAGGCAATAACGATTTATTATGTCTTACACAACCCGATATTATTAAAAATATACATCGGCAATATTTAGAGGCAGGTGCCGATATTATTGAAACCAACACTTTTAGTAGTACAGCCATTGCCATGGCCGATTATAAAATGGAGGCATTAGCCTACGAGTTAAATGTTGCTGCTGCAAAATGTGCTCGTGCCGTAGCAGATGAGTACACGGCAAAAAATCCAAACAAACCGCGTTTTGTGGCTGGTGCCATAGGTCCGTTAAATAAAACATTAAGCCTTTCGCCCGATGTAAATAATCCCGGCTACCGCGCTGTAACCTTCGATGAAGTTATGCAAGCCTACTACGAACAGGTAAAAGGTTTGGTAGATGGCGGTGTTGATGTGCTGTTAATTGAAACCATTTTCGATACACTCAATGCCAAGGCCGCCATTTTTGCTATTAAAAAATATTTCCGCGATGTACAGAAACCTGAATTGCCGATAATGATTAGTGGTACTATTACCGATGCCAGCGGAAGAACCCTAAGCGGTCAAACATTAGAAGCTTTTTATACATCCATCATGCATGCACAACCTTTAAGTGTTGGGTTAAATTGTGCATTAGGTGCAGCCGAAATGCGCAGTCATATTGAAGAGCTATCGCAAATGGCTGAAACCTATACTTCGGCATATCCCAATGCAGGCTTACCCAATGCCATGGGCGAATATGATGAACAACCCCACCAAACAGCACATTTTATTGAAGAATGGGCCAAGCAAGGTTATGTAAACATAGTAGGGGGTTGTTGTGGTACTACACCCGATCATATTAAACACATTGCCGAGCATGTTAAAAACATAAAGCCAAGGCCGTTACCTGTTGTTGAAAAGCAATTCATTTAATAGCATACGTGTAATTATAAATTATGAGCGAACAAATTGTCATACATCCTTATTTACGACTTTCGGGGTTAGAACCTTTGGTAGTAAGGCCCGAAACTAATTTTATTAATATAGGCGAACGTACCAATGTTACCGGTTCTAAAAAATTTGCCCGCTTAATTCGCGAAAACAAATTTGAAGAGGCCTTGTCTGTTGCTCGCCAGCAAGTGGAGAATGGTGCTCAAATATTGGATGTAAATATGGATGATGCTATGTTAGATGGCGTTGCTGCTATGACTACATTTTTAAATTTGTTGCAAGCAGAACCCGATATAGCCAAAATTCCAATAATGATTGACTCTTCTAAGTTTGCCATTATTGAAGCAGGTTTAAAGTGTGTGCAAGGAAAGTGTATTGTAAACTCTATTTCATTAAAAGAAGGAGAAGCAAAATTTATTGAACAAGCTATTGTATGTAAATCTTTTGGTGCAGCAATTGTGGTAATGGCTTTCGATGAAGTTGGGCAGGCTGACACATTACAACGTAAAGTGGATATTTGTAAACGGGCTTATGAAATTCTTACCCAAAAAATAAACTACCCCCCTCAGGATATTATTTTCGATCCCAACATCTTTGCCATTGCTACCGGTATTGAAGAGCACAATAATTATGCTGTTGATTTTATTGAAGCTACTCGTCAAATAAAACAGCAATTGCCTTTAGCCAAAGTAAGTGGTGGTGTGTCCAATGTATCTTTTTCATTTCGTGGAAACGATGTGGTTCGTGAAGCCATTCATGCTGTGTTTTTGTACCATGCCATTCGTGCAGGTATGGATATGGGAATCGTCAATGCAGGTCAGTTAGCTGTGTATGATGAAATTGAACCCACATTACGTCAGTTGTGTGAAGATGTGGTGCTTAACCGAAACAACGATCACAACCAAGCCACGGAAGCCTTAATTGCATATGCTGAAACGGTTAAAACCAAAGAAAAAACGGTTGTTAAAGATGAAGCATGGCGTAATGCAACCGTTGAAGAGCGTTTAAAGCATGCACTCATCAACGGTATTACCGATTACATTGAAGTGGATACCGAAGAAGCTCGTTTAAAATATGCACAACCTTTAGACGTAATTGAAGGGCCATTAATGGATGGTATGAATGTGGTAGGTGACTTGTTTGGTGCCGGTAAAATGTTTTTGCCCCAGGTGGTAAAAAGTGCACGAGTAATGAAAAAAAGCGTGGCTATTTTAACGCCCTATATTGAAGCCGAAAAAGAAGTTCGTAAGCAAGCACATTTAGCAGCAGGTACTATTAACCAAGAAGCTGCAGGTGCAGCTAAAATATTGCTGGCTACAGTTAAAGGTGATGTGCATGATATCGGTAAAAATATTGTAGGAGTGGTATTGGGTTGTAATGGTTACGAGGTAATTGATTTAGGTGTAATGGTGCCTACCGACAAAATTCTGGATACAGCCATTAAAGAAAATGTTGACATTATTGGCTTAAGTGGTCTTATTACCCCATCGCTCGATGAAATGGTGCATGTGGCCAAAGAAATGAAACGGCGTAATATGCAGCAACCATTATTAATTGGAGGGGCAACCACTTCAAGAATTCATACTGCCGTAAAAATTGCACCGGAATATCCAAATGGTGTGGTACACGTTTTAGATGCTTCGCGCAGTGTAACAGTAGCCGGATCTTTATTAAGTAACGATCAAAAAAATGGTTTTCTTGATCAAACAGCTAATGAATATGTACAGCTACGCGAAAATTTCTTGAATAAAAAACCCGTAAAACAATACATTTCATATCACGATGCATTGTTAAACAAAACCAACATAAATTGGCAAAATTACAAACCGGTAAAACCTCAGTTTATCGGTAATAAGGTGTTTGATGATTATCCATTAACTGAATTACGGACATATATTGACTGGAAACCTTTTTTTATTGCATGGGAAATGCATGGTAATTTTCCGGATATTTTAACCGATAGTATTGTTGGAGCAGAAGCCACCAAATTATACAACGATGCTAACGCACTACTCGACAAAATAATCAATGAGAAGTGGTTAGTAGCAAAAGGAACAATAGGCTTTTACAGGGCAGCAAGCCAAAACGATACCCTATTGGTGCAACACAATGAAAAAACTTATCATTTGGAATGTTTGCGCCAACAAATTAAAAAAGCTGCCAATCAGCCGAATTTATCTTTATCCGATTTTGTGAAACCTGCTGAAAATATAGATGCTGCCGATGATTATATGGGTGCATTTGCTGTGGCCATACATGGCATTGAGCGTCATATTCGCAAGTTTGAAGCGCAACACGATGATTATAATAAAATTATGTTGCAAGCTTTAGCTGATCGTTTGGCTGAAGCTTTTGCTGAATGTTTGCATGCCCGGGTAAGAAAAGAATTTTGGGGATATGCACCTGAAGAGCAGTTTAGTAATGTAGAATTAATTCATGAGCAATACCAAGGTATTCGTCCGGCACCCGGTTATCCGGCTTGCCCCGATCATACTGAAAAATACAAATTATTTGAGTTACTGAATGCTACTGCAACCACAGGAATTCAATTAACCGAATCATTGGCCATGTATCCCGGTGCAGCTGTTTGTGGTTGGTACTTTGCCCATCCGCAAAGCCAATATTTTGGTGTAGGAAAAATTCAACGTGACCAACTGGAAGATTATGCCCAACGTAAAAACTGGAGTTTAGATGAAGCTGAAAAATGGTTAAGCCCGGTATTAGAATAATATCCTATAATTATGTAGAAAAAATTCAATATAATCTGAGTGCAATAAAAAAATGCCTATATCTGCCGCATTTTGTATAGTTTCGCTCCCCGATAAACAAATTTTTTATTTATGTCATTAGTTGTTGTCGGTTCCATGGCTTTTGATGCCATTGAAACGCCTTTTGGAAAAAGCGATAAGATTGTTGGAGGTGCTGCTACCTATATTGCCTGGTGTGCCACCAATTTTACACCAGTAAAACAAATTTCGGTAGTAGGTGGCGATTTTCCTGCCGAAGAATTAAAAGCATTAGAGGAGAGAGGTGTTAACTTAGAAGGTGTACAAATAAAAAAAGAAGAGAAATCTTTTTTCTGGAGTGGCCGCTATCATATGGATATGAATAGCCGCGATACTTTAGTAACCGAATTAAATGTATTAGCCAATTTTGAACCCAATGTGCCTGAGAACTATCAGGATTGTGATTTTTTAATGCTGGGAAATTTAGTGCCCTCAGTACAACGCAGTGTAATTGAACAGTTGCGTAACAGGCCTAAATTAATTGTAATGGATACCATGAATTTTTGGATGGATACCATGTCGGATGAATTACACAAAACCATTAAAATGGTTGATGTATTAATGGTCAATGATAGTGAGGCAAGACAGTTGAGCGGACAATATTCATTAGTAAAAGCAGCCGAAGTAATTCTGCGAATGGGGCCTAAGTATTTGGTTATTAAAAAAGGCGAACATGGTGCTTTACTGTTTCATGGTAAACAAGTTTTCTTTGCACCTGCATTGCCTTTAGAAGAAGTATTCGATCCTACCGGTGCCGGCGATACCTTTGCAGGTGGATTTATTGGGCACTTGGCTAAAACAAAAGATATTTCTTTTGAAAATATGAAAACGGCTATTATCATTGGTTCAGCTTTAGCCAGTTTTTGTGTAGAAAAATTCGGTACTACTCGTTTACGCGAAATAAAACCTGCTGATATAACCGAACGTATTGAGGAATTTGTTCAATTAGTTCATTTTGATATTAATTTAGAATAGTTGCTTTATATAAATTTGCATATTTAGCCGGAGTATTGAATAGCTCCGGCTATTTTTTATAAATCACCTAACTGAGGTCGTACAACAATTTCTTCAACACATGCTTGCGGCGATAAGTTGGCCATGCATTCAATCATACTTGCCAAATCATTCGCCTCCATTATACGTTCAGGTGAAACTCCACTTCCTACCCAACTATCGGTATAAACTGCACCGGGAATAACTGCTGTTACTTTTACGCCGTCTGGCTTTAATTCTTCTCGCAAATTTTTGCTGAAACCCAATAATGCAAATTTGCTAATGCTATATGCACCTCCGTTGGTGTATGCTTGAACTGATGCAATGGAACATATATTGAAAATATGTCCTTTTTTTTGTTCAATCATTTTCGGTGCTATCAGTCTTGTTAAATGATAGGCACTCATTAAGTTGATGTTCAGCAAATTTTGAAGTGTACCATCAGGTTCTGTTAAAACTGAACCCGGTAAGTATTGTCCTGTATTATTAACAAGTACATCGGGTGTTCCTACGTTTAAGCACCAATTGGCAAAAGCTTGAACTTGTTGGTAATCTGCCAAATCGGCCTGCATATACTTTACAGAAGCTTGTGGGTATTGATGTTGTATTGTTTTTGCAGTGTCTTCTAATGTTGCAATATTTCTGGCACATAATAATAAGGTATGGCCTTTGGCAGCAAATGTTTCGGCTATCGCTTTACCAATTCCTTTTGAAGCACCTGTTATAATTACATTCATTTAATTTGATAATTGGTGATAAATTCAGTTACATTTGTTTATCAAATATCATACTCATTTTTGGAAATGCCCACGACGAAATATCAACATATATTTTTTGATTTGGATCATACTTTATGGGATTTTGAAACCAATGCCCGAAATACACTATTCGACTTGTTTGAATTGCATCATTTAAATCAAAAAGGTATTGAGTCTTTTCCGTTATTTTTTGAACGATACAGCTATCATAATGAAAGATTGTGGGAACGATATACCAAAGGATTTATTAAGCAAGATGAATTGCGTTGGAAAAGAATGTGGTTATCTCTGCTCGATTTTAAAATTGCTGATGAAGCACTTTCTCGTCAAATGGCCATTGATTTCTTGGAAAGACTTCCTTTAAAGAAAGCCGTATTCCCTTACACACAGGAAATTTTGCAATACTTAACAGCAAAAAATTACCATTTGCATTTAATTACGAATGGCTTTGAAGCTGTTCAACAAAAGAAAATTCATAACGCAAACCTTGATTCCTTTTTTCAAAAGCTAATTACTTCTGAAACCTCTAATAGCTTAAAACCTAATAAAGAAATTTTTTTATATGCATTGCAGCAAACGGGTGCTTCGGTAGAAAACAGTATAATGATTGGCGATAATTTAGAGGCTGATATTATGGGTGCAGCTAATGTAGGTATCGATACTATTTTTGTCAATCACATTGGTATTACTCCGCATATTCAAGCTACTTACACGGTACAACACTTAAAGCAATTGGAAGATATCTTCTAATGCAAAAACGGCTACATTTTGTGTAACCGTTTTTATTTTAAACTCAAACTAATTATTTAATTCATTGCAACTGTATTAGCCGATTTTTTGCAACAATCCTTTTTGCAGGTTTTCTTGCATTCTTTCTTTGTACAATCTTTACAATCTTTTTTGTTACATTTTTTTTGACCGTTGTCTTGTGCAAATACAGAAGATGCCATAATCAAAAGAGCGGCTGCAGGTACCATTAATTTTTTCATGTGCAATATTTTAATTTTTATAAAATTAAGGATATTTTAATACTGTGCAAGTTTTTTACTTCTGCAAGTTGTATGGGAAGGTTGCTAACACAGTAACACCGCCTTTAACTTGTTGATTCAGTTCTACTTTTATGTTCATATAAGTGGGAACAATTACATCTACCCGGCTACCAAATTTAATAAAGCCATACTCTGCACTTTGTTCAACAGAATCACCTACTTTGGTATAGTTGCAAATCCGTTTTGCCAAAGCTCCTGCAATTTGCTTATAAAGTATTTTACCATAGTCATTTTCAACCACAACAGTCCATCTTTCATTTTCTGTTGAGCTTTTGGGATGCCAGGCTACCAAATATTTTCCTTTGTGGTATTGGTTGTAAATTACTTTTCCCCCAATTGGATTGCGATTAATATGCACATTGGCAGGGCTCATGAAAATACTGATTTGTGTACGTTTGTCTTTAAAAAATTCTGTTTCCACAATATCTTCAATAACTACCACTTTTCCATCGGCAGGGCAAATAACAGCATTTTCCTTTATAGTTAAAATACGGTTGGGAACTCTAAAAAATGATATTATGAATAGTAGTAATGCAAGTGTTATTATAAAAATAACAATCGAAAGCCATAAAACATGGCCACTTAAAAAGGTGAATGATAAAATGTTAATTAAACCGAATAATAAACTGGCTATTCCTATGGTTCTGTAACCTTCGTGGTGTATAGTCATGCAAAATGGTTATCGGGCAAAGGTAAGCCTTACAGGGGAATAAATCAATACAACAAAAATGCAAGCTAATTTTTACTTCGTAATCTGTAACTGAAGTATGCCATTCATAACTTTTTAAGTAAACAGTTCAAGCTAATCTAATTAATTTTAACCCCTTTATCGTTGATATTTCCATAAAGTTTTTAAAAATCATATGAAAAAAAATTACTTTGTACAGATTGTAGGAATGTTTTTTTTGTGTTTAGCCAATGCTCAAGCCAATGCTCAAAATGGTAATTGGCCTGCTTTTGCACCTTTTAACTATCAAGGAAATGGAAGTGTGTATCGTTCTGCTAACGGTTCACCGGCGGCTAATTATTGGCAAAACAAAAGCGATTATGTAATTAATGCAACTCTCGATACGATCAAAAACGTCCTAACTGCAAATGAAGTAATTACCTACACCAACAATAGTCCCGATGCATTAAATGTACTCTGGCTACAAATGGATCAAAATACTTATTTGCCTACTGCTCGTTCGCAATATTATACCAATCGCTATCGCAATCAATCTACCAAAGGTTTCCAATTGGCCTCAGTTCAAATTGAGGTAAATGGTAAGTTATTGCCGGCGAAATACCTTATTAATGATACACGTATGCAAATTCAATTGCCTGAGGCTTTAAAAGCAAAGGGTGATAAAATAAAAATTCACATTCAATATCATTATGAAGTGCCCGGTGAATTTGGTGGAAGAACAGATTATGTGAAGACCAACTATGGTAAAATTTTTGAAATAGCACAATGGTACCCCCGTATGTGTGTGTACGACGATTTAGAAGGATGGAGTACATTGCCTTTTTTAGGTAGTGGCGAATTTTATTGTGATTATGGTGATTATGATTATAGCATAACCGTACCTGCCGGTATGATTGTGGCCGGAAGTGGAGAACTGCAAAATGCTGATGAAGTATTAACAGCACAACAACGGAATCGCCTTGCTGAAGCTGCTAAAAGCAATACAACTGTTTGGATTAGAACTTTAGCTGAAGTGCAACAACAAAAATCATTACAAGGAACTAAAACATGGCATTTTAAAATGATGAATACCCGCGATGTAGCTTTTGGCGCATCGAAGGCTTATTTATGGGATGCCGCAAAAGTTAATTTGCCTAGTGGCAAAAAATGTATGGCCATGTCTGTTTATCCGGCTGAAAGTATGGGCGATAGTGCTTGGGGACGTGCTACTGAATATTTAAAAAAATCTATTGAATATTTTTCTGAAAAGTGGTTTGAATATCCTTATCCGGTGGCAATTAACGAGGCTGGTATTGCCGGAGGAATGGAATACCCGGGTATTGTGTTTGATGGTATTACCGATAAAGGCAAGGAACTATACTGGGTAACGGCGCATGAAATTGGTCATAATTGGTTCCCAATGATTGTAGGTTCTGATGAACGAAGATATGCATGGATGGATGAAGGATTCAACACCTTTATTGATGTATATGCAAGCGATGTGTTTAATAATGGAGAATATGCACCAAAACGTGATGGGGAATATGCACCCGGTGGTGGTAATCCTGCTGATGAAATTGTTCCTTATTTATCAGATCCTCACGCACCTGTTATTATGACCCGTGCAGATGGTTTTCCTGAGAAGTACCGTCATCCCATGGTTTATTTCAAACCTGCGTACGGACTGGTGTTGCTTCGTGAAGTAATTTTAGGTCATGAACGTTTTGATGCGGCATTTAAATATTATATACATCAATGGGCATATAAACATCCGGCACCATTCGACTTCTTTAATACGATTGATAACCAAGCCGGAGAAGATTTATGGTGGTTTTGGCGCGAATGGTTTTTTGAAAACAAGCCGCTCGATCAGTCTATTCAAAAAGTGGAGTACACCCACCAAAATCCTTTGAATGGTATTGATGTTACTTTAGAGAATTTACAACCTATGGTAATGCCAATTCCTATTGAAGTAACCTACGCTAATGGAACAACCATGCAACTACAACTGCCGGTTGAAACTTGGTTGCAGGGGAATGTTCGTACTGTTCATTTGGCTACGAATGCACCCGTTAAAAAAGTTACTATCGATCCTAAAAATTGGCTGCCGGATTTAAACAGAAATAACAACGTTTATACTATTCAATAAAACAAGAGAGAAAATTTCTAAAAAATAAATTCGTGCAAAATGTTGTAAATTTCATTTTGCACGAATTAACTTTGAATAGTAAATCTGCTGAAAGTTGGCTAACGATGCTCATATACTAAATTGTAATATTGCAGAATTGCAGTATCAAATTGCTTCATATGAGGATGAGGTAGCTTATAAAAAATTGTTTTATTGCGTTTTCCCTTCCTTACAAAACCATGCTTTCGCCATATTACATTCGCGGCAATTGGCTGAAGAAGTTGTATCCGACGTGTTAATTGAAGTTTGGAAAAAACGAGCCACTTTAATGGAGATTGAGAATCTAAAATTGTATTTATTTGTAAGCGTAAGAAATGGTGCTTTAAAAAAATTGCAGCAGGAAAAGAAAACCAATAAAAACTCTTCCATTCAAGATCTGCAAATTGAACTCATTTCAGATTATTTGCAGCCCGATGAAACCATACAACTCAGTGAAACATCTCGCCAAATTGATGAGGCGGTTCAGCAATTACCACCACAGTGTAAATTAATTTATAAGTTGGCCAAGGAAGACCGATTAAAGTATCGGGATATTGCTTCTCTTTTACAAATTAGTGTAAAAACTATTGACAATCAGCTGGCCATTGCACTCAAAAAATTGGCCGAGAAATTATCACTTCCTCGCAAACAAAAAAAATAATGGCAACCCCTTTAGGGGATTTTTCTTTTTAACAACTCTTATTGTTAATGTTATAGCTTGCTATGTTGAAAAATGACCGCATATGGCAATTGTTGGCTCGAAAATTATCTAATGAAGCTACCCAGGCCGAGTTAGATGAATTGAGTGTATTATTAAAAAATGATGAGGCTACCGCTTCAATTGCCCACACTATTGAAGAACATTGGAATGCCAATCCGGATATTGACATTGAGTTTTTAGATGCTACGTATTTATTGCATTTGAAGCGCATGCAAGAACAAGGCTTGGTAATGGGTACACCACATCAGCAAGAACTTTTTTTAGAAGCATCAAATAATACGAATAAATCGCGTAAAAGAGGTAAAAAAAAATTATTCCTTGCAGCCGTGTTACCTTTACTTGCTTTAATTATATTTTTTAGCTGGCTTTTTTTACATACCCCCCATTCAAATACCAATCAAGTTTCTAGTAATTTGGTAAAAGCAGTTGAATTGCCCAATGAAATTGTTACCAAAAATGCTTCAAAAACCAAAATTGTATTGCCCGATGGTTCCGTGGTTTGGTTAAATGCAGATACCAAATTATGGTATTACAAAAGTTTTGGGAATACCCTGCGGGAAGTGTATTTGAATGGAGAAGCTTTTTTTGATGTTACAAAAAACCCTGCAAAGCCCTTTGTTATTCATACCAAATTACTTGATATTAGAGTATTGGGAACCCAGTTCAATGTGCGTTCTTATTCTAATGATAAAACAATTGAAACAAGCTTGGTACGTGGCTTAGTGCAGGTTACGCTGCATAGCCGACCCGACGAAAAATATTTTTTAAAGCCTAATGAAAAATTAGTTGTCTTAAATACGGCTGATTCATTAAATGTTCAGAAGCAAGTGCCTACAATTTCAAAAAATTTAGATGATAATATTGTTGCTATTAAGAATCTAACCCCCCTTCAATCAAATGATTCTATAAAAATTGAAACTGCCTGGACAAAAAACAGACTATGTTTTACCGATGAAAATTTTGAAGAAGTAGCCCATCAGTTAGAACGCTGGTACGATGTTCAAATTGTATTTAAAAATAATAAATATAAAGATATTCGCTTGAATGGGTCATTTGTGAATGAAACACTTACTCAAGCATTGGATGCATTAAAGTTTTCTACCAATTTTCATTACGATATAAAAGATAAAACGGTAACCATTTATTAATTCAAACTTAAAACGACTGTCTATGCAATGCTTTAATTCAGGATAAATAAATACCATCATAAAAAAGCGGGAAATGCTGCAACATTCCCCGCCGGAAAAACACTAGAAAACTGCTTTGAATGGCAGAATTCTCAGCATTATTCACTATTCAAACACTAATGTATGAAAAAATCGATTGCTCTTACGGGGAAATTGCATATTCCCTTAAAGCCATTAATTTATATGAAACTAACACTACTACTTAGTATTTTCTGCATTTTTAATGCAACAGCAGGTACCCATGCACAAACTGTTTCTGTAAAAATGTCTAAAACAGAAATAGCCAAAGTGCTGGGTAATATTGAACAACAGGGCGCATTTAGATTTTTATTTAATAGCCGCTTAAAGGATTTAAAAGAAAAGGTAAATGTTGATGTAAACAATGCTAATATTGAAACAGTTTTAAATCAACTTTTTGCAGGTACTAGTTTAACCTACAAAATTTTAAGTGATAATTTAATTGCTATTCGTTCTGTTAATCCTGAAGAACAAGACATTAGAATAACAGGAAAAATAGTAAACGAAAAGGGAGAACCGTTAAGTGGTGTAAGTATTGCCATTCAAGGAACATCACGGGGTACTGTTACCGATAACAATGGCAACTATTCATTAAATGTTTCACCTAATGCTATCTTGGTTATTTCTTTTGTTGGACATACTACACAAGAAGTACATGTAAATAACCAAAACGTAATTAATGTAACGCTTCAATCATCTGAAAAACAATTAGATCAAGTAGTTGTAATTGGTTACGGTACACAAAGGAAGCAAGATGTTACAGGTTCAATTGCAACCATTAAAGGATCAGAAATTTCAAAACAAGCTTCAGTAAATCCAATTAGTGCTTTACAGGGTAAAGTTGCAGGAGTTCAAATTACCAATAATGGTGCTCCTGGTTCTGCTCCACAAATTAATATAAGAGGTTTGGGAACGTATTGGTCAAACACAGGCCCATTATATGTTGTGGATGGTGTTTGGTTAAATGATGTTAACTTTTTAAATCCTGCCGATATTCAAAGTATTAGTATTTTAAAAGATGCATCAAGCGAAGCGATTTATGGTATTAAAGGTGCCAATGGTGTTGTAATTATTACTACTAAAAAAGGTGCAGCCGACAGAAAAACTGTGGTTAATTACAATGGCTATGTTGGTTATCAAAAAGCAACCAATCAAGTACCAATGGCAAATGCTTATCAATATTCAGTTTTATTTAATGAGTTAGCCAGAATGACAGGAGGAACTAACTTTTTAGATTCTTCAAAATTCGGCACTGGTACCAATTGGTTCGATCAAGTTTTGCGTAATGCTATTATTACTAACCATCAGGTATCTGTTACCGGCGGCTCAGAAAAAAATACTTATAATTTTTCATTGGGTTACTTATCACAGCAGGGTATATTAAAAACCAACGATTATACTCGTTATACTGCTAACTTAAGTAACGATATGCAGATTAATAAAAATATTAAAGCAGGCTATACTGTTATTGGTAATTTCAATAATTCGGATAATGCACCCGGCGGTATTTGGCATGCTTTATATGCAGCGCCACCTGTATTGCCCGTAAAATTTGCCGATGGTGTTACATATGGTGATCCGGGTTATTATGGTTTAGGTTCAGCAGTTAGCAATCCTCAGGCCACTCTTGATTATAATAATTCTGTAAGTCGTGGTTATAATTTTACCGGTAATGCATATTTAGATGTTCGCTTTTTAAGTCACTTCGATTTTAAAACCACAATTAGTGGTGTGTATGGTGAATCAGAATCTAAAAATTATGTTCCTGTATACAAAGCAACTTCTACTCAGCAAAATGCAGTAAGCAATCTTGGCATTTCTCGTGGAGAAAATCGTTCATGGATTGCAGAGAATACACTTACCTATACCAACACTTTTGCTACCAATCATAGGGTAACCATTTTGGCTGGTCAACATGCTGAATGGAATAACTATAATTTCATTTCTGCGTCAGCTCAAAATGTTCCAAATGTAACTACCGGTAACTGGTTTTTAGGTTTAGGAAATAATCCTTATGTAAATGATGTTGATAATAGTTATAATCAGCAATATCCGTTACAGTCAACCATCTCTTCATATTTTGGTCGTATCAACTATTCTTTCAAGAATAAATATATGTTGAATGCTACTATGCGTGCAGATGGTTCTTCTAAGTTTACCGGAAGTGATAGATGGGGATATTTCCCATCAGTAGGTGCTGCATGGGTTGTAACACAAGAAAACTTTATGCGCAATCAGCACATTTTTAATTCATTAAAAATTAGGGGTAGCTGGGGTAAAGTTGGTAATGCCGGTGTGCCCACATTTGTTAGTACTCAACAAACTGTATCAGGTGGGGCGTATAGTGTAATTTATGGAAATTCAGGTACTGTTTCTCAAGGTGTAAGTGTTGCATCAATACCGCCTCCGCCATTGAAATGGGAAAAAAGCGTTGGTACAGACATTGGTTTTGAAGCTACAGTCTTGAATAGCAAGTTAACCATTGAAGGTGACTTGTATAACAAAAAAACACAAGATATTATCATGAATGTTTACCTGCCCGGATCTGCAGGTTTGGCTAATCAGTTCATTACCACTAACGTAGGTGATGCTCAAAACAGAGGTTTTGAATTGTCATTGAACTGGCATGATAATATTAGTAAAGATTTCAGCTATTCTATCAGTGGCAACATTTCTTATAACCAAAATGAGTTCCTAAGCAATAGTGCGGGTGGACAGAAAATTTATGATGGAGGTTCCGGTGCTACAGGAGGTCAATTCACTACATTAACCACAGTTGGTCAACCCATCGGTGTTTTCTACGGATATAAAGTAATTGGCATTTTCCAATCTGCTGCTGACGTAGCCAATTATAAAGATAAATCAGGTAATTTATTCCAGCCCAATGCACAGCCCGGTGACTTTAAATATGCCAGTACTACTGGAGTAGGCCCTATTTCAGCTAATGATAGAGTAGTATTAGGAAATCCCAACCCGAAATACATTTATGGAATTAGTACCTATTTTTCTTATAAGCAATTTGATTTGTCTTTAGACTTTCAAGGTGTAGCCGGTGTTGATGTTTACAACGCTAATAAAGGATTACGTTATGGTGCTGAAAACTGGACTTCGGATTTTTATAACAATCGTTGGCATGGCGCAGGTACTTCCAATACCTATCCTTCTGTAAATATTGGTGGTGGAAATAACTACTGGCCTAACTCATGGTATGTTGAAAGTGGAAGTTATTTTAGAATTAGAAATATGCAGTTAGGTTATACTTTGCCTAATGCTCATTTGCAACATATGGGTATCCAATCTTTGCGTCTTTATTTAAATGCACAAAATGCATTTAACTTCTTTAAGTACAAAGGATTTTCTCCTGAAGTGGGTGGTAGCCCAGGTAATATTGGTATCGACAACAATACCTATCCGTTATCTGCCATTTACAATTTTGGTGTTAATCTTTCATTCTAAACTCATTAAAGCAAAGTGTTATGAAAAATATATTCAAAATAAATTGGTTCAATCGGCTGGTAAAACCATCTGTAATGGGTTTGTCGGTGGTAATTATTGCTTCCGGTTGTTCTAAATCATTTTTAGATGTGCCTGTACAGGGGCAGCAACCTGCAACACAAATTTGGAAAACTTCAACCGATGCAACCAATGCGGTAAATGCAATTTATGCCAATTTACGTAGTTGGAATAATGTGGCATTTGCTCCCATTTGTGTTGAAAGTGTTGGTTCAGATGATGCAGCAAAAGGAAGTGTTCCAAGTGATGCTACATTCATTAATGCTTACGATAACTTTACCGTAACAGCTACTGATGGGCAGTTGGATGGATTTTGGACCGGTCAATACCAAAATATTAATTTGTGTAATCAGGTATTAGATAATGTGCCCAATATAAATATGGATGCTTCATTGAAAGGGCGTTATTTGGCTGAAGCAAAATTTGTACGTGCATACTCTTATTTCAGGTTGGTACGAGCTTTTGGTAATATTCCATTAGTGCTTCATGTGCCATCAACAGCAGCTCAATTAAACCCTGTTCAAAGTAAGCCTGCCGATGTATATGCAGCAATTGAACAGGATTTAACTGATGCTGCTAATGGTCTACCTGCAACATATGGCCCTGCAGACATTGGTAGGGCAACAAAAGGAGCAGCCTTGGCTTTGCATGCAAAAGTGGCCATGTATCAGAAAAAATGGAGTGATGTAAAAACATACACTGATCAGATAATTGCTTCCGGTGTTTATTCTCTTTTCCCTAACTATTATCAAATGTTCCGAATTCCCAATGAAAATTGCTCTGAATCAATTTTTGAAATTCAGTGTAATTATGTAGCAGGAAACGGTGGACTTTCCAACAGTCAATATTCGCAGGTTCAAGGTGATAGGGATGCGAATGCAGGATGGGGTTTTAATGTGCCTACTCAAAACTTAGTAAATGAATTTGAACCTGGTGATCCTCGTTTGAATGGTACTATTTTATTTGCAGGTACTACTACTCCTGATGGTGACGTAGTGCCCTTGCCGCAAGCTGGTGCTCCCTCTATGTATAATATGAAATCTTATGTGCCATTTGCATTGGCTTTGGTAGATAATCAAGGTGCTGACCAAAATGTAAGAGTAATTCGTTACGCTGAAGTTTTATTAATGAATGCGGAAGCAAATAATGAATTAGGTAATACCTCAGCTGCTTTGGCTTCATTAGAACAGGTACGTGCACGTGCAAGAGCACAAAGCGCTAATCCCTCAGTTGACTTACCGCCAGTTACTACTACCGACCAAAACACTTTAAGAAATGCAATTTGGCATGAAAGAAGAGTTGAATTAGCTATGGAATTTGATCGTTATTTCGATGTAATTCGTCAAGGCCGCGCTGCAACTGTTTTTGGACCCTTGGGTTGGAAAGCCGGTAAAAATGAAGTTTGGCCTATTCCACAAAATCAAATTGATATTAGTGGTGGTGTATTGGTTCAAAATCCTGGATACTAATTTTTATCATTCTTAAAAAAAATGTTATGAAACTTCATAAAAAATATAGCATTTCAACATATATAGCTGCATTGGTTGTTTTGGCATTTGGTTTTACCTCTTGTCAAAAATCATTCAATCCTGCCAGCTATGCACCCGCTCAAACATTTGGTGGTTATGCTTCTTCACGTGAGATTGCTTCCAGCAATTTGGTAGGCTATTGGGGGTTCGAAAATTCACTTGTTGATAGTGTTTCAAGTACTAACGGTACGGGTGTAGGCACTTCCTTTACTACTGGTATAAAAGGTAATGCCTTGCAAGGTGCAAATAATGGTTATTTCATTACCACCCCAAGTAGTGCGGTAGTAGGTTTGAAAAGTTTTACTATTTCATTTTGGGTAAATTCACCGCAAAATACCAATGGCACATTTGGTTTGGTTTGTTTGTCAAATACACAAGATTTTTGGGGAAACTTAGATATTTTCTTTGAAAATGGCAGTACTTCAACAAACGCTAATTTAAAAGCACATATTGAAAATTGGGTAACCCCAACAACTGATAATGATCAATGGTTGGGTAGCTTTGCGGTAGGTAATATTTGGAATAAATGGTCGCATATTGTATTAACGTACGATGCAACAACTTCCACTTTTGTTACTTATTTAAATGGTAGTGCTATTAATACTACTGTTAAAGCAGGAAATGGCCCTTTAACTTTTCAAAATGCTTCTGCTTTAATTTTTGGAACCATGCAGTTCAATACAACACCTTCATTAGGTACTGCAGGTGGTCCTCAAAGTTGGGCTAGTTATATGCCTGGTGCCATGGATGAAGTGCGTATTTACAATGCACCACTCGCTGCGGCAGATGTAAAGGCTTTATATCAGTTACAGAATCTTGGAAAGTAGGATTGTAGCTCTTAAATCATACACAAGTGCATCCTTAAGTCAGATGAACTGACAGAAGGATGCACTTTTTCCAAATTTTTAAAATTTGGTTATATGCGTAAAATATTCAATTTCTGCCTGTTGTTTTTATTGGCAATTACATTCGCTTGTAAAAAAAATAGTGCACCACCTTCACCGCCTACTCCACCCACGGCACCTTCTTTTAGTTTAAATAGTTTAAAAGTAAATGGTGCATACAATGGTTTTACTTACTATAATGTAAACTTCAAACCAAACATTCTTCTAACTTTTACTACTTCATTAAATGCCAATTCATTAAGCAATAGTATTCAACTAACCAGCAGCAGTGGTGTAGTAGTACCCATCAATACATCATTGCAAAACAATGATAGTGCTGTTTTAATTCAGCCTGTCAACAACATCAATCCTATAACGTTTTACACACTAAATGTTTCTACCGCCTTACAATCAAAAGCGGGCGGAAACTTGCAATCTGCAATTGCACTTAAATTAACAACTAGTATTGATTCAACCGATAAATTTGCACAAATTTCTGATACAGCCTTATTAACACTAATACAGCAACAAACCTTCAAATATTTTTGGGATTTTGGTCATCCGGTAAGCGGTATGGCTCGTGAAAGAAATACATCGGGCGATGTGGTTACTACCGGTGGAACGGGTTTTGGTATAATGAGCATGTTGGTAGGTATTAACAGAGGATTTATTTCACGTACCGATGGATTAAACAGAATTAATACAATTGTTAATTTTCTTACCAATAATTGCACCCGATATCATGGCGCTTTTTCACATTGGATAAATGGTACTAGCGGCGCTACCGTTCCATTTAGTACACAGGATAATGGGGCGGATTTAGTAGAAACATCTTTTTTAATGCAAGGCTTGTTGTGTGCTCGCCAATATTTTAATGGAACAACTTCAGCTGAGGTTACACTCAGAAATAATATCAACACATTGTGGAATGGTGTAGAATGGACTTGGTTTACACAAAATAATCAGCAAGTGTTGTATTGGCATTGGAGTCCTAATTATAATTGGGCTATTAATATGCCTATTAAAGGTTGGGATGAAGCATTGGTAACTTATGTGTTAGGTGCCTCATCTACTACTTATCCTATTAATCAATCTGTTTACTCAAACGGATGGGCTTCTAACGGGGGAATGAAAAATGGAAATACTTATTACGGCAATGTGCTACCGCTAGGTCCCACATTAGGCGGGCCTTTGTTTTTTGCACATTATTCTTTCTTGGGAATCAATCCTAATGGTTTAAGCGATGCTTATGCCAACTATTTAACACAAAATACAGCTCACGCTAAAATCAACTATGCATATTGTGTTGCGAATCCGGGTGGATATAATGGATATAGCTCAGCTTGTTGGGGGCTTACCGCCAGCGATGATAATATTTCCGGGTATTCAGCTCATTCACCTACCAACGATTTAGGTGTAATTAGTCCTACAGCAGCTATTGCTTCTTTGCCTTACACACCTACGGAATCAATGAATGCTATCCGATTCTTTTATTATAAGCTGGGTGATAAAATTTGGGGGCAATATGGTTTTACCGATGCTTTTAATTTAACCAATATTTGGTTTGCAACCAGTTATCTGGCAATAGATCAAGGTCCGGAAATTGTTATGATTGAAAATTATCGTTCGGGTTTATTATGGAACTTGTTTACTTCTTGTCCTGAAGTTCAACAGGGCATGCGCAATTTAGGATTTACAGCTCCTTATTTATAAAAAACATCATTTTAATATGAAAAAAATATTATTGGTATTATTAACTGTTTGTTTGCTAACGGTCAATGCATTTACACAAAAGTTGAACAACTTACCTAAATTATCAGATAGTGCTTTGGTGGAAATGGTACAACGACAAACTTTTCAGTATTTCTGGGATTTTGCACATCCAGTAAGCGGCATGGCCCGTGAACGCAGCAATGTAGCATATGATTATGGTGATGAAGTAGTAACTACCGGTGGAACGGGTTTTGGCATTATGGCTATGATTGTAGCAGCAGATAGAAAATGGTTGCCTCGTGATACAATTGCTGTCCGATTATTAAAAATGGTCCGTTTTTTATCAAAGGCTAATTCCTATCATGGTGTATTCCCGCATTGGTTAAATGGAAGTACCGGTGTTACTATTCCTTTCAGTAGAAAAGATGATGGTGCCGATTTGGTAGAAACATCTTACTTATTTCAGGGCTTATTATGTGCCCGACAATATTTTAATGCGCCCAATAAAGTTGAAACGGAAATTAGGAACAGAATAAATTGGTTATGGAATGACATTGAATGGAATTGGTTCACAAAAGATGGACAAACTATTTTATATTGGCATTGGAGCCCTAATAATGGATGGGCTATGAATTTCCCTATTCGTGGATTTAATGAATGCCTGATTACATATGTATTAGCAGCATCGGGTACACGTTATCCGGTTTCTGCAGATGTTTACCACCAAGGATGGGTACAAAGCGACTTTTTTAAAAATGGTAAACAGTTTTACGGTATTACCTTGCCGTTGGGATTTGATGGCGGAGGGCCCTTGTTTTTTTCTCAATATTCTTTTCTTGGCCTTGATCCTCGTGGATTAAAAGATCGTTATGCAAATTATTGGGAACAGAATCAAAATCATACACTTATTAATCATGCGTATTGCGTGCAAAATCCCAAGCAGTATAAAGATTATGGGCCTAATTGTTGGGGTTTAACAGCTTGTGATACGTATGACGGTTATAATGCCTTTTCGCCTACCAATGATAATGGTACAATAGCCCCAACTGCTGCATTATCGGCCTTTCCATATACGCCGGACTATTCAATGAAGGCTTTACGTTTTTTTTATGATAGTCTTGGTAACAAATTATGGGGGCCATACGGTTTTAAAGATGCATTTAATTTAAGTAAAAATTGGTATGCCTCTTCCTACTTAGCCATAGATGAAGGACCCATTGTTGTAATGATTGAAAATTATAGAACCGGATTGCTTTGGAAATTATTCATGAGTTGCAAAGAAGTTCAAAATGGCTTGCAAAAGCTTGGCTTTGAAAGTCCATGGTTTAACAAAAAAAATGATTAACATGAAACGGAGAATGCTATTATTCTTTGCTATAGTAACCATTGGTTCTACTATCTCTGTTTATGCCCAACAAAAAACGTATTGCAATCCAATTAATATTGATTACGGCTATACTCCCATTCCAAATTTTAGTGAAGCCGGGCGGCATAGAGCAACAGCCGATCCTGTAATGGTTCGTTACAAAAATGATTATTATTTGTTTTCAACCAATCAATGGGGCTATTGGTGGAGTAATGATATGTTACATTGGAACTTTGTATCTCGTAAATTTTTACGCCAATGGAATGCCGGATATGATGAATTATGTGCCCCTGCTGTTGCCGTTTTAAGTGATACAATGATTGTTTTTGGTTCTACTTACACAACAAATTTTACCGTTTGGATGAGCACAAATCCTAAAGCAAATGAATGGAAACCTTGGGTAGATTCTTTTGCAATAGGTGGTTGGGATCCTGACTTTTTTTTAGATACCGACGGGAAATTATATATGTATAACGGCAGCAGCAATCGCTATCCGTTATATGGCATTGAGCTTAATAGAAAAACCTTACAGCCTATCGGCACTCGTAAAGAAATGTATTTATTAGAACCCTGGCGTTACGGCTGGCAACGTTTCGGCGAGTACATGGACAACACCTTTTTAGATCCTTTTATTGAAGGGGCCTGGATGACAAAGCATAACAATAAGTACTATTTGCAATATGGTGCACCGGGAACTGAAATGAGTGGCTATGCCGATGGAGTAGTGGTGGGTGAAAACCCATTAGGGCCTTTCACCCCTCAATCAGATCCACTATCATTTAAACCGGGAGGTTTTGCTCGAGGTGCCGGTCATGGTAGTACATTTCAGGATGCATGGAATAATTGGTGGCATGTTTCCACCATGGTTATTAGTGTAAAAAACAATTTTGAAAGAAGATTAGGAATATGGCCTGCCGGTTTCGATGCCGATAATGTAATGTACTGCAATACTTCATATGGCGATTATCCGCATTATTTACCACAATATTTAAAAAGTAATAATCATGCAACACTTAACGGTAGTGGATTTGTGGGTTGGATGCTCTTGAATTATAATAAGCCCGTGCAAGTATCATCAACGCTTGGTGGTTTTGAACCCAATAATGCAGTAGATGAAAATATAAAAACATATTGGAGTGCTTTAACAGGTAATAAAGGCGAATGGATTCAAACCGATTTAGGTGGCCTTGATACCGTACACGCCATTCAAATTAATTATGCCGATCAAGATGTTGACAGTTCATTCTTAGGGAAACAATTGGGTACTTACCATCAATACAAGCTGTATGAGTCAACCGATGGGAAAAACTGGCGTGTTCTCATTGATAAATCAAATAACATAACCGATATTCCTCATGAATATGTTGAACTGGCAACGCCAATTGTTACCCGTTATATTAAGTTAGAAAACATTCACATGCCTACAGGAAAATTTGCTATAAGTGGGTTAAGGGTGTTTGGAAAAGGGAATGGCTCATTGCCCGATACCGTAAAAAATTTTTTGGTTTTGCGAACAGAGAAAGATAAACGAAGTGCTTGGTTGAAATGGCAAGTGGTTGACAATGCATTTGCTTACAATATTTACTTTGGTACAGCACCCGATAAATTATACAATAGCATAATGGTTTATAACCAAAATGAGTATTGGTATAAGGGAATGGATAAAGAAAAGCCTTATTATTTTGCTATTGAAGCCATTAATGAAAATGGAATTTCAATGCGCACAACACCAACATTGGTCGAATAATTTTAAACCCCTTTAATTAATCAGTATGAAAAAATTACATTTCATTTTACTGGCCGCATTGCTACTTCATTTTACTGCTGAAGCACAAACAGGTGCCAATAATACCATGAAACAATTCATTGATGGTTTAATGCAGAAAATGACGTTAGACGAAAAAATTGGACAATTGAATTTATTAACCCCGGGTGGAGGAATTCCTACCGGTGCGGTAGTAAGTACAGATGTTGAGGCTAAAATTAAAAATGGTCAGGTGGGCGGCTTGTTTGGTGTAATTGGTGCAGACAAAGTATTACAAGCACAAAAGTTGGCCGTTGAACATTCTCGTTTACACATTCCTTTAATTTTTGGGTCAGATGTCATTCATGGTCATAAAACTACTTTCCCTATTCCTTTGGGGTTAGCTTGCAGTTGGGATACTGCTTTAATTAAACAAACGGCTCGTGCAGCAGCGGAAGAAGCAACTGCCGATGGATTAAGTTGGGCTTTTTCACCTATGGTAGATATCTGTCGCGATCCCAGATGGGGGCGCATAGCTGAAGGCGCAGGTGAAGATCCATTTTTAGGTAGTGCCATTGCCGGTGCCATGGTGCGTGGATATCAAATGAATGATCTTCGTAAAGACAATACCGTTATGGCTTGTGTAAAACACTTTGCGTTATATGGGGCTGCAGAAGGTGGCCGCGATTATAACACGGTGGACATGAGTAAAATTAGAATGTACAATGAATATTTACCACCCTATAAAGCAGCAGTAGATGCCGGTGTGGGTAGTGTAATGAGTTCTTTTAATGTGGTTGATGATATTCCGGCAACCGGTAACCATTGGTTATTAACAGATTTATTGCGTAATCAATGGAAGTTTAATGGTTTTGTTGTAAGCGATTATACCTCTGTTAATGAAATGCAAGAGCATGGCCTCGGCGATTTACAACAAGTATCTGCATTGGCCTTAAAAGCAGGGTTAGATATGGATATGGTAGGCGAAGGTTTTTTAACTACATTAAAAAAATCGTTGCAAGAAGGAAAAATAACACTAAATGATATTAATAACGCTTGCCGACGTGTTTTGGAAGCAAAATATAAATTAGGATTATTTAGTAATCCTTATCGAAATGTTTCGGCATCAAGAGCGTCCGTAATTTTATCACCAGATAACTTAGCTCTATCACGTAAAGCTGCTGCAAAGGCATGCGTGTTATTAAAGAATAACAACAATGTATTGCCGTTACAAAGAAAAGGAACCATTGCACTGATTGGTCCCTTAGCGGATAGTCGTCGTAATATGTTGGGAACATGGAGTGTTGCCGGCGATTGGCACAAGGCTGTTACCTTAAAAGAAGGTATTCAAGCAGTAGCTGGAAATGCAGTAAAGATTGTCTATGCAAAAGGCGCTAATATTTCTGATGATACGGTATTTAATAAAAAAGTAAACGTTTTTGGTACAGAAATAGATATGGGTCCTCAATCGCCTGATGAAATGTTGCAAGAGGCAATTGCTACTGCTCAAAATGCCGATGTAATTGTAGCTGCTTTGGGTGAAGCAGCCGATATGAGTGGTGAATCATCCAGCAGGGCCGATATTGGTTTGCCTGAAAGTCAACAACGGCTTTTGGCTGCATTGGTTAAAACAGGCAAGCCGGTTGTAATTGTTTTATTCAACGGCAGGCCCTTAACGTTAGTAAAAGAGCATGCAATGGCTACTGCCATATTAGATGTTTGGTTTGGTGGTACAGAAGCGGGAAATGGTATTGCAGATGTATTATTCGGTAATGAAAATCCTTCCGGTAAGTTAACTGCATCTTTCCCATATAGTGTTGGGCAAATTCCCGTGTATTATAACCATTTGAACACCGGAAGACCTTATGTGTTGGGTGGACCAACTAAATTTAAGTCTGATTATTTAGATATTCCTAACGCGCCTCTTTTCCCATTTGGATTTGGATTAAGTTATACAAGTTTTAATTATTCCCCCGTTCAGTTATCTGATACCATTTTAACCAACGGTAAATCTATTCATGCTACTGTTAAGGTAACAAATACCGGCAATTATGATGGGGAAGAAGTTGTGCAGTTATACTTGCGCGATGAAGTTGCTTCTATTAGTCGCCCTGTGAAAATGTTAAAGGGTTTTCAAAAAATATTTTTGAAAAAAGGAGAATCGAAAACAGTAGATTTTACTATTGATGCAGAAATGCTGAAGTTTTACAACAATCAATTAAAATTAGTGGCTGAACCGGGCCAATTTTTGGTAATGATTGGAACCAATAGTGATGAGGTAAATACTGCTTCGTTTGTGTATAAACAATAACTTTTTTTCTGGCAGTCGTTTTGTTAGATAGGGCCTGCTGCATTTTTGCGGCGGCCTTTTTTGTTGATATTAGTGAAGTGATTGATTAATAAATTTTGCTTATCTTTTTCCAAAAATTATTTGTATGCAATCTGAATATGTACCGATGCTGCAACAATTAAAAATAAATTATGAAAGCGGTATTACACGGGGTTATGCTTTTAGAGTACAACAATTGCAGCATTTAAAGGCTGCAATTTTAAAATATGAACAAGCTTTGTACGAAGCGCTTGCCGTTGATTTGAAAAAAAGTAAAGAAGAATCGTGGGTAACTGAAATGGGAATGGTAGTAGCAGAAATTAATCATACACTCAAGCACTTAAAAAAGTGGATGCAACCACAAAAAAAAGCAACCAACTTAGCGAATATGCCTTCGGTAAGCAAAGTGCATGCAGAGCCTTGGGGCGTTGTGTTCATTATTGCGCCATGGAATTATCCTGTACAATTATTATTGAGTCCTTTGGTTGGCGCTATTGCTGCCGGCAATGTTTGTGTGGTAAAGCCTAGTGAATTTGCTGATGCAACTGCGCAGGTTATTCAAAAAATGATAGAAGAAACATTTCCCGCCAATTATGTTTATTGTGTACAGGGAAATGGTGCTGAAGTAGTTACTGCATTAATGCAACAATTTACTTTTGATTATGTGTTTTATACCGGAAGTACGGCCGTGGGGAAAATTATTTACCGGCAGGCTGCCGAAAAATTAATTCCTGTTACTTTAGAGTTGGGTGGTAAAAGCCCCTGTGTAATAGCTGCCGATGCCAATATACCCGTTGCTGCAAAGCGTATTGCCGTTACCAAGTTTTCAAATTGTGGGCAAATGTGCGTAACACCCGATTATGTTTTGGTGCATCGTTCTGTTTATCATGAATTTGTAGAAGAGATGAAGCAGGTGTTAGTGCGTTTTTTTGGTGAAGATGCTTCTCAAAGCGACAATTATGGTAAAATGATTAATGAAAAGCAATGGAATAGAGTGGTAGGGTATTTGCAACAAGGAACAGTTTTATTTGGCGGAAGTGTAAATAAAGAACATTTGTTTATTGCACCCACTTTATTAGGTATTAATGATACCAATGTTCCTGTTATGCACGAAGAAATTTTTGGTCCTGTATTGCCTATTTTGCCCTATGAAAATAAAGAGGATGCCAAACAGATTATTTCCGTCAATCCAAATCCGTTAGCATTTTATGTTTTTACGCAAAGTAATGACCTGGCTGAAGCGTGGTTAGCCGAAGTGCCTTCGGGTGGTGCGTGTATTAATAATTGTAGTTGGCATTTAACTAACCCAAATTTACCTTTTGGTGGTAGAGGTAATAGTGGCATTGGCCAGTACCATGGTCAATATTCTTTTGAAACTTTTACACATCCGAAAGCAGTGTTTAAAACACCGGCATGGTTCGATCCTGCTATAAAATATCCGCCATTTACCGGTAAGTTAAAGCTGTTTAAATGGTTAATTCGTTAATTAGCATTTTGGATGATGCAACATAATACCCATTGTTTTGTTATTTGTTCAAAATGCTATTATGCAAGCGCGACAAAAAATATTGAAGTGGTTTTACCCCATTATTATGCAAACGGGGAAAATGCTTTCCAACAAAAAAAATATTATCTATAATCAAGGTTTGGTTGAACCCCATGTCAGTTTTTATAAATTAAGTGCTACACTTTTTAATGGTAATAATTTTTCGTTTCAACAATTGCAAGGGAAAAAAGTGTTGATTGTTAATACGGCAAGCTTTTGTGGGTTTACGGCACAATATGCTGAATTAGAAAAATTATATTGCTTATATCATAAAGAATTGGAAATATTGGCTTTTCCTGCCAATGATTTTAAAGAGCAGGAACCTGATGATAATGCCACTATTGCAACATTTTGTTCCATTAATTATGGTGTTGATTTTCCTTTAATGCAAAAAACAGTTGTTGTGCCTTCGGCCATGCAACATCCGGTTTATCAATGGTTAACGCAACCCCAACAAAATGGATGGAACCAACAACCACCTGTTTGGAATTTTAATAAATATTTGGTGAATGAAAAGGGTGTTTTAACGCATTATTTTTCATCGTTTGTTTCGCCATTGTCCAATGCCATGAAAACAGCTATTTCATTGTAATACATACAGCTGCATAATGATCTGAACGTACAAGTGTGCGACGCAACGAAAGTTGCACAAAGTAGCTGCAGCCGATTACACAATAAAACTATAAGGGACACTTTTCATGGTAGTTCATTAATTCAATGGGGGTACGTTCAAAATTATAACCCTCATAACGGTGTTCAATTTCTGTAAGCACCTGAAGAATTTCTTCTGTTTCTTTTAAAGTAACTAATTTGTTACGGTACTCTTTAATGCCGGGTAAACCTTTTAAATAATTGGTATAATGACGACGCATTTCATTGATGCCAACTATAGGTCCTTTCCATTCAACAGATTTTAGCAGGTGTTTTTTACATACGTCAACCCGTTCACGTATAGTTGGTGAAGGAAGCAAGGTTTTTGTTGTAAAATAATGTTTAATCTCTCTAAAAATCCAAGGATAACCAATAGCAGCACGACCAATCATAATGCCATCAACACCATATTTGTTTTTGTATTCCCAAGCTTTTTCAGGCGAGTCAATATCACCATTGCCAAAAATGGGAATTTGGATGCGTGGGTTGTTTTTTACTTTGGCAATCAATGTCCAGTCAGCCTCGCCTTTGTACATTTGTGCTCTGGTGCGTCCGTGTATCGAAAGTGCTTTAATGCCCACATCTTGTAAGCGCTCGGCTACCTCTTCAATGTTTTTTGAATGATCATCCCAACCTAAGCGAGTTTTTACGGTAACCGGTAAATGGGTTGATTTAACTACCGATTCGGTTAAACGAACCATCAAATCAATATCTTTTAATACGCCGGCACCGGCACCCTTGCTTACCACTTTTTTAACGGGGCAACCAAAGTTAATATCAACTAAATCGGGTTGTACGGCTTCAACAATCTTTGCACTTAAGGCCAATGCTTCTTCATCGCCACCAAAAATTTGAATACCTATGGGGCGCTCATAGTCAAAAATGTCTAATTTTCTTCTGCTTTTAATAGCATCGCGAATTAAACCTTCACTGGAAATAAATTCCGTGTACATTAAATCAGCTCCGTTTTCCTTGCATACAACTCTAAATGGAGGATCACTGACATCTTCCATGGGTGCTAATAACAAAGGAAACTCGGGTAAGTTGATATTGCCTATTTTTACCATTCCATTAAAAATTAATTGGTTGTTTAACAACCAAAGTGCAAATTTACAACCTTAGTAATAAAGTGTAACTATGTTTGAAAATTACAATACAGAAGAGAATAGTTTTGAGGCTTTTACTACACCCGACCCGGTAATGCGCAGCAGCCGTATATCTTATTTAGGACAAATGGCTATTTTAATTGGCTTTGCCGGTGTAGGTATTGTTATTAGTAGCATGTTGGCTGTTGTAATTTGGATGTTGATGACGCATCAGTCGTTGGATACAATGACTACCAATATTTTGCTGCCGGCTTATGCTAATGCGGCCAAAGTTATTCAATTGGTAATGTCGTTTTGTATGTTTTTTTTACCGGCTTTTTTCTTGGCATTATTAATTAGCAAAAAGCCATTGTATTACATGCATTACAATCGTTCTATTAATTTGAAACAGGTGTATTTGGTTATTGCAATGGTGTTTGTTGGATTGTTTTTGAGTGGCGCTTTAACCGAGCTTAATCAAATAATACCCATTCCCAAAAAATGGGAAGTAAGTTTTAAAGCTATGGAAAAGGCTTACACTGATGGTGTTAAAGGCATGGCCGTTATGAAAAATTTTGGTGAGTATTTATCAACTTTATTAGTTATTGCAATTGCGCCCGCCATTTTTGAGGAAACTTTTTTTAGAGGTGGTATGCAAAACATTTTGGTGCAATGGACAAAAAGTGCTGCGGCGGGCATTATTATTACCAGCATTATTTTTAGTGCTGCGCACACCAGCTATTATGGCTTTTTGCCACGTTTTGGCTTAGGTATTATTTTGGGATACATTTATTATTACGGGAAAAATATTTGGTTAAATATTTTGTTGCATTTTTTAAACAACGGGTTTGCTGTTACTATGTTATATTTTGCTACCAAAAACGGTGCATTGAAAGATGATGCCATGGATGATACCACCTTTCCTTGGTACATTGGTATAGTAGCAATTATAGCGCTGGTAATACTTTTTAAATATTTTAAAAAAGCAACGCCCATTCAAAGTACATAATTTAAGGGGAAGCAATGGAAAAGTCTACCTGGTTTTTATTGTATAGCACCAAAAATGTACCACATGCCAGCATTATAAAAGGTGTGTTGGAGGAAAATAGTATCCCTGTACAAGTTTTAAATAAATTGGATAGTAGTTACTTAACTTTTGGTGCAATAGAAATTTATGTACCCCTGCACCTAAAAGAAATTGCAAAAGAATTATTAGAAAAATCGCTTTTAAATTAATTTGAATACATTAACATGGCGTTAAACTTACAAACCTTTAAAACCCGCACCGGAACAGCCATTTTGTTTGTCGTAATTATGTTGGCCGGTTTGCTGATTAATAACTGGAGTTTTTTTATTTTATTTAGTATTATTCATTTTGGTTGTTGGCATGAATACCGTCAATTAATCAATAAAATTTATCCTCCTTATGTTGGACGTGGTTTGGTACACGAATATGGTGTAATGGTGTTAGGCTGGTGTTTTGTGCTTTGGCGTTTCCATAATCCTTACCCAATTGGTGAAGTTACTTTGTATGGGCTAGGTTGGTATCTGTTTTTGTTATTAGCCGTTTTTTTAATGGCCAAAGAAATTGTGTTTAAAAAAGACATTGATTTAAAAACAGTGGGCTATTCTGTATTAGGTCTCTTATATATTTCACTAAGTTGGGGTTTGATGATGAATTTGCGATTTGATTATTGGCCGGTGTTAAATACATTAACGATTAGTACCGAACCCGGCTTAGTAGTTGTGTTATTATTAATTGCCACTATTTGGATTAATGATACCATGGCCTACTTGGTGGGTTCATTCATTGGCAAAACACCACTATCGGCAATTTCTCCCAAAAAAACCTGGGAAGGAACCTTGGGCGGTGCCATCATTGCCATTGTATTGGCAGCATTATTAGCCGTTAAAATTACCGGAATGACTTTATTTATTGCATTCGGCATAACTATTATTGCCGCGGTAATGGGTACCCTGGGCGATTTGTGGGAAAGTAAATTAAAACGTATGGCCGGTGTAAAAGATAGCGGCCAAATTATGCCCGGACATGGCGGATTTTTAGATCGTTTTGATTCATTATTATTAGCCACTCCTTTCGTTTGGCTGTTTTTATGGATAATGAGTGGTATGCCTCTTAAACTAACAATTACAAGTATAGTTTGTCGCTAACGTTAGTTAGTGTATTTTTGCGGTATGGGAAGAATAAAAACCGATACCAACAATTCACGTAAAGAAGTAATTGTAGCCAAAGCCGCTGCATTATTTAAAGAAAAAGGATATAAAGCCGCCAGTATGCGTGAACTGGCCGATATAGTGGGTGTTGAAGCCGCTAGTTTGTATAACCACATAAAAAGTAAAAGTGAACTACTGCACGAAATTTGTTTTAGTGTAGCGAACCGATATGGCCAATTCATGGAATCGGTTGAGCAGGAACAAATTAGTAGTTTGGCTAAAATTGAAAAAATATTGCGCTTTCATATTCATGGAATGATTGAACATTTTAATGAAGTGTATGTAAGCGATCGTGAATGGAAATATTTGGAAGATCCCTACCTGTCTAATTTTCAAAATCAACGTCGTACCTACCGCAAGCGTTTTGCCGCCATTATTGAGGAGGGTATTCAAAAAAAAGAAATTAAACCCATTGATGCCACCACCGCTGTGCTAATTATGCTGCATGCAATAAGCGGTATTGAAAGCTGGCATCGCAGTAAGCAACGTATTAGTGGTAATTTACTTGAAGAAAACATGATTACCATTTTGGTGGGCGGCTTAAAAAATGAATAACAGCATAGTTTTTATTTCAAAGCATTAAATTTTTTTGTGTGGCACAATTTTATCCGCTTCAGGTAAATGAAGTATATCACGACACCGATTCGGCTGTAGTGATTGGTTTTGATGTACCTAATGAATTAAGAAATGAATTTGCATACCATGCCGGACAGTACATTAATATACGCACATGGATTAATGGTGAGGAAGTGCGAAGGACTTATTCATTGTGTTCGGCACCGAAGGAGCAACGGTGGCGCATTGGTGTAAAAGTATTACCTGATGGAGTATTCTCGAATTATGCTTTTCATCAACTAAAGCCCGGCGATACATTAGATGTAATGCCGCCAATGGGAAAGTTTTTTTCACCGCTAAATCCACAGCAAAAAAAACATTATATAGCCTTTGCTGCAGGCAGTGGCATTACACCCATTTTGGCAATTATAACTGAAACTTTATACATTGAACCAGCCAGCACTTTTACTTTAGTATATGGTAATAAAACAAAGGCCGATATGATGTTTAAAGAAGAGCTGGAAGCCTTGAAAAATTGCTATATGCAAAGGTTTATGCTTATTCCTTTATTTAGCCGCGAAAAAGTTGAAATGCCTTTGAATGAAGGTAGAATTAATGCAGCAAAATGTGCTGCTTTTTCTAAACAAGTTGTACCGTTAAATGCTGATGAATATTTTATTTGCGGCCCATCGGATATGATTACAGAGGTGAAAGATTTTTTGCTTGAACAGCAAATACCTGAGTCGCATATTCATTTTGAGTTGTTCACTTCCATTAATGCCCAACCTCGAACTGTTGCAACACAAGTAGCTACCTTTGCAACGGATAATCATGCCATTATTTTACAGCTTGATGGTCATGTCTTCCATTTTTCCATGAGTGGAAATGGTGCCAGTATATTGGATGCTGCTTTACAACAAGGCATCAATGCACCTTACGCTTGTAAAGGCGGTGTTTGTTCAACTTGTCGCGCCAAACTGCTGAAGGGAAAGGTAAATATGGATGCCAATTTTGCCCTTGAGCCCGATGAAGTGGAGGCCGGATTTATTCTAACCTGCCAAAGTCACCCCGTTTCTGATGAGGTTTCTGTTGATTATGATGTTAAATAAGCTAACAATTGTTAGCAAATGCTACTTATTTCCGTAAATTTGAAAGCTAAAATTTGGGTTATGGATGCAAATAAATTAGCCGAACAATTTCAACAAAAAATTGATGCGGATATAAAAATTGAACCGCAGGATTGGATGCCCGATGAATACCGTAAAACCCTTATTCGTCAAATATCACAACATGCCCATAGTGAAATTGTAGGAATGTTACCTGAAGGCAATTGGATTACCCGTGCGCCTTCATTAAGGCGTAAAGCTATTTTATTAGCCAAAGTTCAAGACGAGGCCGGCCATGGACTATATTTATATTCCGCTACTGAAACTTTAGGCATTACCCGTGATGAAATGTATTATCAACTACATAGTGGTAAAGCAAAGTATTCTTCCATATTTAATTATCCTACTTTAACCTGGGCCGATATGGGTGCCATTGGTTGGTTAGTTGATGGTGCTGCCATTATGAATCAGGTGCCTTTATCACGTTGTTCCTATGGACCTTATGCGAGAGCCATGGTTCGTATTTGTAAGGAAGAAAGTTTTCATCAACGCCAGGGCTTTGAAATTTTATTAACCTTGTCAAAAGGTAATGCTGCACAACGCAAAATGTGTCAGGATGCCATTAATCGTTGGTGGTGGCCTTCTTTAATGATGTTTGGCCCAACCGATAATGATTCTCCACATACTGCACAAAGTATGAAATGGAAAATAAAGCGTTTTACTAATGATGAGTTAAGACAAAAGTTTGTAGATGTATGTGCTGAGCAAGTGAAGTTTTTAGGCATGACTTTACCGGATAAAGATTTAAAATGGAATGAAGAAAGAAAGCACTACGACTTTGGGCCCATTAACTGGGAAGAGTTTTGGAATGTAGTAAAAGGTAATGGTCCTTGCAATAAGGAGAGATTGGCAACACGGGTTCAAGCCTGGGAAGATGGTGCATGGGTACGTGAAGCAGCCTTAGCATATGAAGAAAAAAAATCTGCACGAAAATATGCTTTTCAAAATACTGCTAAGTCAACCGAAAATGCACCTGCATTACAATAAAAACAAATTATAGCAAAAATGAATATACATATCACTAAGTTTTTTTATGGCGATTATGGCGAAATAGAAGGTGGAGCACCAGCACCCGTTAACAATCGTGAATGGCCGTTGTGGGAAGTTTTCATAAGAAGTAAACAAGGGTTAGATCACAAACATGTGGGTAGCTTGCATGCAGCCGATGCTGCCATGGCCATTGAAAATGCCCGCGATGTTTATACCCGTCGTATGGAAGGGGTAAGTATTTGGGTGGTTGAAAGCAAATATATTCATGCTTCCAATCCCACTGAAGCAGGGGCATTGTATGATCCTGCAAATGATAAAATTTATCGTCATCCTACCTTTTATCAGTTGCCTGATGAATTAAAATACATGTAAAACTTTCATTGCCCAATTATATGATAATTATGCAAGAACAAACTATGCCGGCCGAAAAAGAAAATGCCCACAAAGCTAAAATAGATGCTTTACTTCATTTGGCCGACGACAGTTTAATAATGGGGCACCGATGCAGTGAGTGGTGTGGCCATGGTCCAATACTGGAACAAGATATTGCTTTAACAAATATTGCATTAGACTTTGTAGGACAGGCAAGAAATTTTTATCAACATGCCGCAACATTATTACAACAACTTCCTAGCGATATGGCATTGGCGTTGGCCGATTTTGATATAACGCCGGCTTCCATTACCGAAGATAGTCTGGCATACTTAAGAAATGCCAATGCATATAAAAACCATTTGTTGGTAGAGTTGCCCAATGGCGATTGGGCTCAAACCATTTTAAAGATTTTCTTTTTTAGTAGTTATCGGCAAATGCTGTTTCAGCAATTATTGAAAAATAGTGATACACAATTGGCGGCCATTGCCGAAAAATCATTAAAGGAAATTCAATACCATGTAAAGTGGAGCGGGGAATGGGTAATGCGCTTGGGCGATGGAACAGCCGAAAGCCGGGAACGCATGCTTAAAGCAATAGATTATTTGTGGCCTTATGTAGGTGAATTTTTTAATTGTACCGAATACGAAAAAACTGCATTTGAGTTAGACGATACATCTATTGTCCTTTTGAAACAAGCTTGGTTAAATAAAATCAATGAAATATTTCAATTGGCTACCTTACCGGAACAAACATTTGGAAAATGGTACCAATCGGGCGGTAAATTGGGCATTCATACGGAACATCTCGGTTATATTTTGGCTGAAATGCAATTCTTACCACGTACATATCCTAATGCAGAATGGTAAATACTATTGAACATACCGAATCCGATGTTTGGCAATTGTTAAGTACGGTCAATGATCCCGAAGTCCCGGTTTTATCAATTGTTGATTTGGGTATTGTCAGAAATGTAAGTGTTCATAATGCCGAAAGTATTACAGTAACCATAACACCTACTTATAGCGGATGCCCTGCTATGGATGTGATTAGTATGCAAATTCGATTGGTATTGCTGGAATACGGTTTTAAAGAAGTAAAAGTTGAAAAAGTACTTTCACCTGCATGGACAACCGATTGGATGAGTGAATCGGGGAAAGAAAAACTAAAAGCTTACGGCATTGCACCCCCGTTACCAAAGCAAACGGTTTGTAAACCCGATGAGTTTCAGGAAGAAGAAGCAGTTCAGTGTCCGCATTGTTTATCTTATAATACACGTTTAATTTCACGATTTGGCAGTACGGCTTGTAAAGCTTTGTATCAATGCCAGGATTGTAAGGAACCATTTGATTATTTTAAATGTCATTAATTTGCTTTTATGGCCGAAATTTTATTTCAAGTAAATAACGGTATTGCATTTATCACCCTGAATCGTCCTGATAAATTAAATGCTTTCAATCGCCCAATGGCATTGCTAATGCAAGAAAAGTTACATGCCTGCAATAACAGTGACATTCGTTGTGTATATATTACCGGAGCGGGTAAAGGGTTCTGTGCCGGGCAAGATTTAGAAGAGGTGCTTGACCCCAATGGGCCGGGCATGAATAGAATTTTAAAAGAACAGTTCAACCCCATCATTACACTTATACAACAATTGCAAAAACCTGTAGTAGCCGCAGTAAATGGTGTTGCAGCAGGTGCCGGTGCTAATATTGCTTTGGCTTGTGATATAGTAGTTGCAAATGAACAGGCATCCTTCATACAAGCATTTTCAAAAATTGGTTTAATTCCTGATAGTGGAGGCACTTATTTCTTGCCACGACTAATTGGATACCAAAAAGCAATGGCATTAATGATGTTGGGTGATAAAGTATCAGCAACAGAAGCTGTTAATATGGGCATGATTTATAAAGCTTTTCCAACAGGTGAGTTTGAGAATGCTACTAAACAATTAGCTCAGCAATTAGCTAACATGCCTACGCAAGCATTAGCGTACATAAAACAGGCTTTACAAGCTTCCATGCACCAAAATTTAAATCAGCAATTGGAACTAGAAGATGTATTGCAACAAAAAGCAGCTGCTACCAATGATTTTAAAGAAGGGGTAAATGCTTTTATACAAAAACGTACACCCATTTTTACCGGCAATTAAAACAAATGCTATGTCAAATATTTCGCCTGATGCAGTCGTACAATCAATGGTCAATAACGATGCCTTTTCAAAATGGTTAGGTATTCAGGTACTTGCTATTAAAGAAGGATACAGTAAAATAACCATGAAAGTAAGACCCGAAATGATGAATGGATTAGGCGTGGTTCATGGTGGCGTTGCCTTTTCTTTTGCCGATAGTGCCTTTGCATTTGCTTGTAATAACAGAAATCAACTATCGCTGGCATTAGATACTTCCATACAATTTTTAAAACCGGTTCATGTAGGCGATCAATTGGTTGCTGAGGCCGGTGAGTTACACAATGGTAAAAGTACAGGCTTGTATTTGGTTAAAATTTATAACCAGCACAATCATCTAATTGCCCTGTTTAAGGGCACTTGTTTTAGAACTACAAAACCTGTTATGGTATGATTTATAAGTTTCGGCAATACATCCCCGTTATTCATCCATCGGCATTTGTACATCCACAGGCTGCTGTTACCGGAAATGTTATTATTGGTAAAGATGTTTACATTGGTCCGGGGGCGGCCATACGAGGTGATTGGGGCAAGATTGTGATAGAAGATGGTTGCAATGTGCAGGAAAATTGTACCATACACATGTTTCCGGGAGTAACGGTAACTTTAAAACAAAATGCTCATATTGGGCATGGTGCAATTATTCATGGTGCTACCATTGGCGAAAATTGTTTAATTGGTATGAATGCTGTTATTATGGATAATGTTGTTTTAGGCAGTGAATGCATTGTTGGAGCTTTATCGTTTATTAAAGCTGATACCATTTTTGAAGCAAGAAGTTTGATTGTTGGAAATCCCGCCAAAAAAATAAAAGAAGTTAGTGATGAAATGATTCAGTGGAAAACTGAGGGTACTGCATTATACCAAGCATTACCGGAACAAATGCGCTTGTACTGGGAACCTTGCAACCCTTTAACTGAAATGCCAGGAGAACTCGATATAAATGACATTGGGCAAGCATATAAAACCTGGAATGAAACAAAGCCGCGTAAATAAGTGCTTTATGTTACCTTTGTGCGCTGAACTTAATAATGAATTGTGCCAGATAATAATTTCATAGACTATATACGTGTTTTTTGTAGAAGTGGCCACGGTGGTGCCGGGGCAAGCCATTTTATGCGCAATAAATTAACTGCAAAAGGTGGTCCTGATGGGGGTAATGGAGGTCGTGGCGGCCATATTATTTTACGTGGAAATGCCAACTTATGGACGTTACTGCATTTGCGTTACTACAAAAATGTATTGGCACAAAATGGTGAGCCGGGTTCAAAAAATAATTGCACCGGACACGATGGGGAAGATATTATTATTGAAGTGCCACTGGGAACCATTGCAAAAGATGAGGTTACAGGTGCAATTGAAGCTGAAATATTAGAAGATAAACAAGAAATTATTTGGTTGCGGGGTGGCCGTGGTGGTTTGGGCAATGCCAATTTTGCAACACCCACCAATCAAGCTCCTGAATATGCCCAACCCGGAGAACCGGGAACTGAAGGCTGGAAGTACCTTGAATTAAAGGTACTAGCCGATGTAGGGTTAGTAGGTTTCCCCAATGCCGGAAAATCTACTTTATTAAGTGTTATTACTGCAGCTAAGCCGAAAATTGCTGATTATGCGTTTACGACACTTGTGCCACAGTTAGGTATGGTAGCTTACCGCGATGGTAAAAGTTTTTGTATTGCCGATTTACCCGGAATTATTGAAGGTGCTGCTGAAGGTAAGGGATTAGGTCATCGATTTTTACGCCATATTGAACGAAATGCTGTTTTACTATTTCTTATTCCTGCCGATAGTAATGATCATGCTGCCGAATTTCAAATTTTATTGAATGAACTTTCTGCTTACAATCCTGAAATGTTACAGAAAGATTTTATGATTGCAATTAGCAAAGCTGATATGCTGGATGAAGAGTTAAAAGCAGAAATTGCTAACCACCTTCCCAAAAATATTCCGCATCTCTTCATTTCATCTGTTACTGGCGAAGGGTTAATGAAGTTAAAAGATGCTTTATGGCAATTATTAAATAAACCCGTTTCAGCGTAAAGGGCATTACGTCATTTATTATAATTTATTTCATGTGTATTTTTGTTGGCTTTTCTTCTTAAAAACAAACAAACGTTCGTCATTTTGTTGGTAATATTTTATTAATATTCCAAAATTTTGCATCATGGGTTACCTTTTTTGTATTTTTGTATTAATCAATGAATGCAGTAGGCCTTACTAAATTCTTCCTTTAACGTTCTTCGCTTGCCTACTATGAAATACAATAGATGATTGGTTGTCCAATGAAATCAATTTTTTAACAACAAAAAATGATGTGAAAGCATCAGCGGTAAATTATTGTTTCATTTAAAACCAAAAAACATGAAAAGAATTAATTTAAACAAAGTAGCACGTAATTTTTTTGCAGGTAGCTTATTAGCTGCAGCCTTATTCTTATCGGTTAATACCAATGCTCGCACCGTTAGCACCGAGAATGACAATAACAAAGTGCAAATTAAATATACCGGTAGCAGTGAAGATTTTGTAAACTTTACTGTAACCTATGCAAACCCTACCGGTAGCAGATTTGATTTAACTTTCTACGATGAAAATGGCAATGTTATTTATTCCGATTCGTTTAAAGACGCCAATTTTGTAAAGCGTTTTAGTGTTCCTAAAAATGCCTATCAAAAATTAACAGCTGTAGTAAGTAACGCAAACGGAAATGATGTAAAGAAATTTGATATTTCTATTCGCACCCGTTTAGTAGATGATGTGAAAATTAACCAATTGTAGTAACTAAAAAAAGATGTAAAAGGCCTGTTCAATTTACGAACAGGCCTTTTTTATTGAATAAAAATTTAAAACGTAATTCTTTTTCTATTCTAGGATTCTAATACTAACTAAACAAGTATTCCAGATCTTCTCTGCTTAATGATTTTACAAAGCTTTCATCATCGGTAATCAAATCACGAGCTAAGGCTCTTTTCCTTTCCTGCAAGGTTAATATTTTATCTTCAACCGTATCGGTACAAATCATTCGGTAAGCAAAAATATTTTTGGTTTGGCCAATGCGGTGGGTTCTGTCAATAGCTTGTTGTTCAACGGCCGGATTCCACCAGGGATCAACAATATATACATAATCGGCAGCGGTTAAATTTAAACCCACACCACCTGCTTTTAATGATATTAAGAACACCCTGCAATTTTCATCATTCTGGAAACGCTCAATAGCTTTTTGTCTTCCTTCTGCTGAAGTGCTTCCATCAAAATATTCGTAATCTATTTCCAGTTCATTCAGTTTCTCTTTTATCAATGAAAGCATACCTATAAACTGTGAAAACACCAATGCTTTATGGTTACTGATGTTTTCTGAAATTTCACGACCTAATTCTTCCAACTTTACAGAAACATTGGGGAATTTTTCTTCATCTTTTATAATGGCCGGACTATCACAAATTTGGCGCAGCTTCATTAAACCTTGCAAAATGGTGAGTTGCGATTTTTGTATGCCTTGTGCATCAACAGTGCCTAATATTTTTTCGCGGTAATCATTGCGGTATGCATCATAAATTTTGCGTTGTTCACTTCCCATTTCACAGAATAAAACAATTTCTTGTTTTTCGGGTAAGTCTTCTGCTACTTGCTCCTTTGTTCTTCTTAGTATAAATGGATATAATAATTTTCGTAAATGCTCCTTTTGTTCTTTTTCATTGAATTTATCAATGGGAATCGCAAATTCCTGCTTAAAAAATTCTATACTGCCCAACATGCCAGGATTCAAAAAGTTCATTTGCGCAAAGATGTCAAAGGTGTTGTTTTGCAAAGGGGTACCACTTAAACAAAGTTTATTTTTGGCTTTTAGTAAACCGGCTGCTTTTGTTATTTTGCTTGATGGGTTTTTAATAGCCTGGCTTTCATCTAATATTACATAATCAAAAGTAATATCAACAAACTGTTTTATGTCGCTACGTAAAGTGCCATACGTTGTTATAATAATGTCATATTTGTTATCCGCTAACAAATCTTTATCTCTGGCACCACCATGGTGAATATAATAAGTAAGTTCTGGTGTGAATTTTTTTATTTCATTTTGCCAGTTATACATTAGTGTAGTAGGACAAATAACCAAAGCCTTTAAATGACCTTGTTGTTGTTTTAAATGGTAAATAAACGTAAGTGCTTGAATGGTTTTACCTAAACCCATATCATCTGCTAAAATTCCACCCCATTCAACTTCGCGTAAATAATTTAACCATTGAAAACCACTTTCCTGGTAGGGACGTAGTATCTTTTGTAAGGGTGACGGAGCTGCAATTGGCTGTATACTATAGTTCTCTTTTAATTTTTCAAATTTCTCTTCCAATTGTATGGTTAATTCAGCCTCATTGCGTTGTTCATACAATTCTTCAATTACACTAAAATGATACTTGCTTAGTTTTATATTGGTGTTTTTGCCTTCGCCAATTCTAAACAATAAAGCATATTTTTTAAGCCATTCCTCAGGTAAAATACCTAAAGTACCATCATTTAACTGTACAAATTGTTGCTTATTGGCTAATGCTTTTTTTACATCGGCTACCGTAATTTTTTGTTCACCAAACTGTATTTCAACTTTTGCATCAAACCAGTCTGTGTGTGAACTTATATAAATTTTTGTAGAAGGCTTTGCAGTATTAAATCTAAATTTCTTAAGTGTATCAAAACCAAAAATTGGAGTAGAACGATCTTTTAGAGAATCGATAAATAAAAAGAACCAATTGTTTTTCAATACATCAGCACCTTTTAACGCCAATGTATTGCCGTTTTCGGATTGTAAAAAGTGGGAATGTAGTTTTTGTATAGATTCAATAAATTGATGCTCAGCTTCTTTGTTTCTATGAATCACTACAATACTGTCGCCTTTTGGAATAATGATTTTATCATTATCGCCTTGTTTAACTTCATAACCCTGATATGTGAAAATGGGTTGAAATAATAAATAATCACCTTTTTCTTTTAATAAAATGGCACAGTCGGGTTTACTATCTCTTATTTCTTTCTTTTGAATATTGCCAAATTGAATATTGTATTGTTTCGATAATGGCAGAATGAATTGACTTAATTGTTGTTGCCAGTTATCAGGTGATATCTTAATTTTTCCTTCAGGTAAAAATTTTTCAATTAATAAAATATCCTCAGCTTTATCCCAGTTATAAAAAACACCATTGTGCGCAAATAAAAAAGGTGAGTTAATTTCATTTTCTTGAATAGCTACACGACCAATTGGCAGTTTAGCATAGCACTCAACTATGTATTCATTGGGTGTTTGTTGAATAAAAAATTCAGGAATTAAGGTTTGTTGTGCCAATTGTGTTGGCTCAATATTCGCCGTAGTAAATGTTTTTCCTGAAGGAAGATAAAAGCAGAAATTACTTTCTGCTAATTCAACAAATAACTTTTTGTATTTGGGGTGAAGATATTCGTTGATTAGTTGTTTGGTTTCTTCCGGTAAATCGTCGCCATGCTGTTGAATAATATTATCCCATATACCACTGAATGGAGAATTGCGGGTTAAATATTTATTTACTTCAGCGGGTAATGTTTTCCTTAACTGTTGAAGTAAAATTTTGTCATCTTCTGAAAACGGTTCTGTATTGATGAACTTGTTTAAGTCAAGCTTTTCTACCTTATTAATAAATTTGGTAAAGTTCTCATCAATTTCTCCTTGTATGGCTTCTATTTGTAAGTATGGATATTGTGGTTGGTTAAAAATAAGTACCGTTCCTAACTTTAGTTGTGCTTTTTCAATTGTGGTTGTAATGGGTGGCATATCCGATTCAGCCACAACAAGCTTTTCTGAATTACGTTCAGTGCTGTAGTTTAACACTTCTTGTTTTTCAGTTGCAATGTTTGTATTAATGCGTTTTATGGAAGGGTCTAATACTTTTAAAAACGGTTTGCCATTGGTGTAAGTAAATTCAAATTTATCGGTTAAGTCATCTGAAAGTGAGTAACCGTAGATTGACAATAATTTGTTTTTCTCTTTATCCCAATTCCGAATAGAATCGAAATAATTAGGTCCATAATTGTTTAGTAATTGTAAAAACAGAATGGTTTTATGCACGCATAAGGGATGGTGCATGTCACTATTACAATTACAACTTGTATCAAAATTTCTTTCTTCATTCTTTTGAAGAATGACATTCATTTTTTCACTCCCCATTATTACCTCGGCCACCACTTTTTCATCTTTGGCTTCAATAATGTTGGCAGTGTTGTAGCGTGTAAATCCTTCTGCTAAAGAAAAGTTTTCATTACCTGAAAGTATTTTAATTAGTTTTATATCTAATGCTTTCATTTTTACAACCGTATGCTTTTGGTTATAATGCACTTCTTTTTCGCCTAAAATATTTTTGTCAATCATTTCCTGTAACTGAAATAAAGCAGCAGCTTTATGCCTGCAAATTTCAGTTAGATTGTAAGGGCAGGTGCAACGCAATGAAAGTGTTTGTGGGTCTTTATAATGTTGTATATAAACTTTATAAAATGTACCGTACGTATCATCTTTTACCCTGAATACAACGCTATTCATTAACGCATCGTGCTCAATTAATTCTAAGTTACCCGTTGTATGAATTTTTTTTCCACGACGAATAACTTCCTCTGCGCCATTATTGTAAATATGTTTTATTAAATACGGTAATGCCATAAATACACAAACACTACTAAAATGATAAAATGATTTTTCAGGATGTTCCCGAAAAGGGCAATTTGCAAAATTAAGTATTTATGGCGTAGGCTGCGGTAAAAAATAAACGCTGAGTATGAAATGTTTGTTAAGGAAAATATATAAAGCTTAAATTATCCTATTTGAAGAACACCATTTTTATATATTGGCAATACATTGGCAACATTGGGTGTTACACAATATTCTAAATCTTTTTCAAGTCCGTATGCTGCTAAGCGATGCCAATGCGTAGTTTTTCTAATAAACTGATGCATATTGTTTTGATGCATAGCATACATTTCTGCAGCCATTAATGAAGAGTCGCAATGAATATGAAAATGAGGCGCTATTTGTTGTATAACGGCTCCTGCAAACAAAGTGTCTTCTAAATTAAATTTATCTTTCCAGGCGGAACAACCTAATATTACCTGCTTTTTTTGTTGAATAAGATAATTGGCTACTGCCGATAAATTGGGAAAAGAACCGGTTATAATTTCAGCGGCACCATTGTTTAAGGCCATGTGTAGCATTTTAGTGCCATTGGTAGTGGTTAATACCAGTGTTTTTCCTTTTATGAAAGAAGCAGGATAATCGGCGGGTGAATTACCATATTGTAATCCTTCAATTACTTTTCCATCGCGTTCGCCGGCAGTAATACTGTTAGGGGTTGCATTGCCAATGGCTATGCATTGCGCAACACTGTCAACCGGAATTACTTTTTCTGCGCCATTGTACAAAGCGGTTGCTATGGTTGATGTGGCTCTGAAAACATCAATAATTACAACAATCGTATTATTCAAATCATATAAATGTAATAATGCAGGCGACAAAACGGTGTGTAAAGCGGGAAGTTTCATGATCTTTCACTTGGTTAACTACTATCTTTTTTCAACTACACTGCAAAAACAGTTGTGTTAAAAATGAAATGCAAATATACTAGGCAAATGGCTGCATTAGATACATTGTATTATTTTCTATACTCAATTTTTACTTTAACAACACCGGCATTTATCATGTCTATATTTTTTGCAGCCGATTTACTTAAATCAATAATTCTACCCCTAACAAATGGACCTCTATCATTTACTCGTACAATTACAGATTTATGGTTGCTTAAGTTCGTAACACGCACTTTTGTTCCAAAAGGCAATTGTTTATGTGCAGCAGTAAGTAATGATTGATGAAAAGCTTCACCACTGGCGGTTCTTCTTCCTTCAAATTTATCGCCATAATAGGAGGCATAGCCATATTCCGTATGTATGCGACCACTTCCGGTTAATGCATTATCCGGTATGGTTTTGCGATGACAGGCTGCAGCCAGCAGTATTAGAAATACGAAAAAATACTTATGTAATACTTTGTTTGTGAAGTGAGGTTTTTTAACAGCTACTAGCATTATTATTTTTTTTGTTGGCAATATATTAAAATAATAGGCAACATTAATTTTGTTGCCTATTCAAATAAAAATGGTTAAATGCTTTTTACGATAAAAATGGCATTTTTACAATTTGTGCTTTTACCAAACTGTTCCTTATTTCAATAAAAATGTTATTGCCTAATATGGCATGTTGAATTTGAACATAACCCATGCCAATGCCTTTGTTTAAGGAGGGCGATTGTGTACCACTGGTAACATGACCAATAGTTTCACCTGCTTCATTTTTAATTAAGTAATTGTGACGTGGTATTCCACGGTCAATCATTTCAAAGCCTACTAATTTTTTTTGAATGCCATTCTGTTTTTGTTCTTGCAAAATAGATTTGGCGGTAAATTCTTTTGTAAATTTTGTAATCCATCCCAAGCCTGCCTCTAAAGGGCTAGTTGTGTCATCTATATCATTACCATATAAGCAATAACCCATTTCTAAACGCAAAGTATCACGAGCACCAAGCCCAATTGGTTTTAAGCCTTGTGGGGTACCGGTTTGTAAAATGGCATTCCAAATAGTAGTAGCGGCATCATTACTATCTTCAAAATAAATTTCAATACCGCCTGCACCGGTATAGCCGGTTGCACTAATTAAAACATTGTCAATGCCTGCAAAAGTTGTTTTAATAAAACTATAGTAAGGTAAATTTAAAATATCGGCACCGGCAAGTGGTTGTAAAATTTTGGTAGCATTGGGTCCTTGAATGGCTAACAAACAGGTTTTATCGCTAATGTTGTGCATTTCAGCACCAAAGTCTTTATTAAAATTGGCAATCCAGTTCCAATCTTTTTCAATGTTGGCAGCATTTACCACCAACATGTAAGCTTTATCTTCTTCTAAACAATACACAATTAAATCATCAACAATACCGCCTTGTTCATTGGTTAAACAACTATACTGTGCTTTTCCCTTCGTTAACTTAGAAGCATCATTTGTTGTAACTTGTTGTATAAGGGGTAAGGCTTGCGGTCCTTTAATAATGAATTCGCCCATGTGGCTAACATCAAATATACCGGCATTGGTTCTAACTGTTTGGTGTTCATCATTAATGCCGCTGTAGCTAATGGGCATATTGTAACCTGCAAATTCGGCCATTTTTGCACCCAGTGCTATGTGAAATTGTGTAAAAGGTGTATTCTTCATGTTGCATTTTTGTTGGCAACAAAAGTAAGTGTTGTAGGCATGGTGAAAAAAATAATTACATCGCCTTCTTATTAAAAAAAGTGCCCCTGCTGTGAACAGCAGCGGGCACAGGGGTATTTCCCAACTTCAACCTGTTTTATATTGCAAAGCGTGTACGCAATAAATCTGTTACATTGGGTTGCAGCATATCGGACGAGTCGTTTGATGTTGCTGTAACCTTTGACTTTTCTGGTGTTTCGGGTGTATAGTGGTAATGGCCACTATCTTTTTTATTGGAATTATTTAAAGAATCATTTGTTTTTTGTTGCTTTAAAGACGGTTGTGGTTGACTTTGATTGGGTTGGTCATTCCCTGTGGCATCATCATTATCAAGTGCTTTTAAACCGTCTTTTGTCATTAAATAAGTCGTATTATAATTCCAGCTGTAGGCGGCGTCATCATTCCATTGCCAGTTCCAATTGTCATCAAAGCCAATGTACACATTATCCGCACCGTCAAAATACCTGTTCTTGGCAGTAATTTTTATTTTTTTACCTACAGGTACGGCAATGGTTACAATTAAATGTTGGTTCCTGAATTTATTATTGGGGTTAATGGCAATACCATTATTAAACTGAAGGGTAGAACCATTTTGGTTTATTTGAAAAGGAATGGCATCAGCATTGATGTTGGCATTTATTTTACTTGACCCATTAGCCAATTTTACTACTGTTGCATAAAAACTATCATTAGTAGCTTGTATAATACGAATGTTTACATTTTTTACAAACACACTATCCGCATCTACACCATTAAAGGGATCGAGATTGAACCAATGACGATTATTGTAAAACTTGGTTTCGCTACCACGTACTATTTCTAAATATCCGTTCTTGGGTTGTGCAATGTTTACCGATTGCTCAATTGGATTGTTTCTATACTTGAAATCATTGCGAAGTGATACAAGTAATCCCATAAAACAAACCCAACCTATTATCCATAATGCTATGAAGCTGTAACGGATGATGTTTTTATTGCCTTTAATGTTGGCTATTTTACGAATAACATAAGTTACAATCCCTATTACCGGCACCCATATAAAGAACACTAAGGTGCCCCATGCAAATAGGCTTTGCCAACCACTTTCCAAAATATAGTCTTTTATCGGCATTAATCCGGTGAAAGCAATGCCTAATGCAAACAGCGTAACTACTATGGCAAAAACTACTACACCAATAATAAAGTAAGCAAAAATTTTAAACAATAGTACAATTACATCACCCAAGCCTTTGCCTGATTTACGGGCAATATTCCCTACATCTTTTCCAATTTCCTGGCCTTTATCGCTCACATTTTTTCCAATTTCTTCGGCACGACTTTTAATGTCACTCTTCATCTTTTGTGCACGGTCTTTAAACCCCTCTAAGTCGCTTTTTATGGTATTTTTTATGCTTTCAACATCTACCTTTTCGCCTCGTAATTCTAATTTTTCTGCGGCAGTTGTAGCTTCAGGTAACACTATCCATAGTATGATATAAATTACCAGTGCACCCGGACTAAAAGAAATATTGATGAAAGAAGGAAAGTCGAACAATCCCCAATGCCAGTGGCGAAAGGCAAATGAGATAAAAGGCAGAATAAACAATACCCTTGGAATCCAAACATTGATGCCGAAATATTTGGCTAAACCGCTGCATACACCCGCAATTATTTTGTCATCAGGGTCACGGTACAATTTTTTTCGGGTGGCACCAATGGTTTTCGATGCGGAGCTGGGTACTGCAATCCATAAAATTAAATACGGAATAAAAGTTACCCCAATAAATACAGCGGCAAGAATGCGGATAATAAGTGGGTCAACGTTTAAATAATTGGCTACGCCGCTACAAACTCCGCCAATAATTTTATTGTTTTCATCACGAAACAGGCGGTTGCCACTGGTGGGTTCCGTATTCGGAATGGCTGTGTTGTCGGAAGCAGTTTGTTCACCGCTGTTTATCCCCTCGGCATCAAAATCCTGTGGCCTTCCCATGCTGCTAATAACACCTTCAACGGCCTCATCGGTTATGCAGGTGTTGCCTTTTTGCAATAATTCGGCAAACAATTCTGCAATTCTTCCTTCAATATCATTAATTATTTCATCGCGCCCTTCTTCGTGTGCAAAATACAAACGCAGGCTGTCTATATATTGCTGTAAGGTATCGTAAGCCGATTCTTCAATGGGAATAATTCTTCCCTGAAAATTAATGTTGATTACCTTTTTCATGGTTTAATGTTTTAAATGGCTGCACATAACCTGCCTATAGGGCAATACTTACCCTTGGTTGCAAGTTTTATACAGATAGTTGGTTAAGGTTGGTCGGTTCCGTTGTTTTGGTTTTTAGGTTGTGTTAAGGCTTGAACGGCATCGGCCAATTCGTTCCAGGTTGTTTTTAATTCTTCATAAAATGCCAACCCTTTGTCTGTCATCTGAAAATATTTCCTGGGAGGGCCACTGCTACTTTCTACCCATCTATAACTAAGCAGGCCTGCATTTTTTAAACGGGTAAGTAACGGATATAAAGTTCCTTCTAAAATGTTTAAGTTGGCGGATTTCATTTGTTCAACAATATCGCTCGGATATACTTCGCCCTGGCGAATTACCGATAAGATGCAAAACTCCAATACCCCTTTACGCATCTGGCTTTGTGTGTTTTGAATGTCCATACTTTTCGGAGTTTTTGTTTGCTTTTATAAGCGATTTAAAAAAAACAATTTCAATGCAAGGCAGCTAAAATACTATAAAGCTAAATACCTTCTTTGTACCCTTACTTTTCTCATTCTGTGAATGTTCCACAAATTAGCGGCACTTAATACCGGTTTAACAGTGGCTAACTCGGTTGCATTGGCAATAGTTTCTTTTGTTTCGGTGGTTAATTGTGCTACTTGTGCTTTGGTTAGGGTAGCGAACAGTTGTTGTTGTGTTTTCATTTTTTTATGTTTTTAAGTTGTTTTGTCTCATTGACAACACAAAGATGCAACATTATTTGGTACTATGCAACACATAGTACCAAGTTTATTTTAGTAATATGCTGACTAAGGAATTATAAAAATGATACAATGTATTGAATATCATTTAATTATGCAGGAATTTCAATCTTTCCTGATTTTAGAAATTTGGATGAACGGTAAAATATCGTGATGAAAAACATGGAATTTGTTCCCAAATAGGTGGTTCAGTTGAGTTTAGCAGTCAAAATCTGTATTTTTTCATTGATGCAATAGCCTTTAAACAGCTAATTAACTGAAAAAAAGTATCGATGTATTTGTTTTTTTTATATATTAGTGATTATAATAGCATAAAGCTGAAAAGTATAACACTTCATATAGTGGTACAAAAACATTAATATAAATCTATATTAGTATGATTATGAAAAGATTATTTTTAGTAGCAATGACGCTAATTATCATGTTCCCGGTAATTGCGCAACAAAATTCCAATGGATATGCAGTGTATCAATATGCTAATGCGCAACAACAAGAAACCATTGATTTCTGGTTTACGGCTGATACCTACATATATAATGTTAGAAGAAAAGATTTCAGGGAAAGTAATGATTATAAAAATAGAATTAAAACATTGTCGAAACAAGATTCGCTCAATTTTGAAAAGGTGATTGATACCATTAACAAGAAGAATCAAGCACTGCCATCAAGATACATATTTGGCAACTTACACACAAATTTTATTTTGCAAAATGAGTTAAATGCCAATTTGCAACCGGTTTGCGTTGTTGATACTTTAACATTTGTGCAATGGAAAGTTTTAGCAGATACATTAACTATTAATGGCTTGCTTTGCAGAAAAGCTACGGGATTATATATGGGTATGCAATATGAAGCCTGGTTTGCACCTTCTATACCTGTTGCTGTAGCACCGCTGCAACTCAGAGGCTTACCGGGGCTTTTGGTAAAATTGAACAATTTAACTACACATACACAGGTTGTTATGACTTATTTGGAATGGCCTGCTAAAAATTGGGTAGATGCCAAGCCTTGTAATGAAAATAATGCACTTACCCGACACGCTTTTCAAGAACAACAAACAAAAATAGAGGCACAACGAAATATGCGTATTAGAAGTGCTAAAACCATAGATGAATTGCGTGGGCTAATTCAACAATAAACATTAGCTCAATTCACTATTTAAGGTAATTATCGTTGTTAGTTAACTTGTGCATTGTATTTCAATGTGTCATCTAATACTTATGTATGTTTTTTGTATGCAACAGTTACTATTAGCATCAACATTTTAAATTTTACATTTTTATCCCGAGTATCTTATTTAAATTTATAGTAGGAATTGCTATTATATTATCTCAAAAAAATTTATTTATGATACAGGAAAAAACACATATTGGTGCATTGCATCAACAGCATGTAGATTGGAAAGAAGAATTGTTGTTTACACGCGATGAGCTTAACTTTTTTGAAAAAAGGTTAGAAGAAATAGCCGCAAAAAATACCGACGCGGATACAAGCACAAAAGTTGAGCATTTTCAAAATCAATTTATTATTCAGCGGGAACAAATAGATGCTTTACTCCACCATATTGAAAAACACGAGGAAGAAATAGCGCATTTCGCAGAAGATCATCCCGTGGCAGTAGATCATCACCTATTTCAAAGTCATGGTGATATGATTGAAAAAATGAAAACTTTTCATGAATTATACCAACAACTAAAAACAGAATTTTTACATTTTGTGGCTTCGGCGTTATAATTCAATTCAAAAAGTGTTATTCAACACCTTCGTAAATAATGGCAGCGCCTTGACCCACGCCTACGCACATGGTGGCTAAGCCATATTTGGCTTTTTTGCGTTTCATTTCATGTAAAAGGGTGGTGGATATGCGGGCGCCACTGCAGCCCAATGGATGGCCTAATGCTATGGCACCGCCATTGATATTTATTTTTGTAGGATCTAAATCTAAATCGCGCATACAAGCAATACTTTGGCTGGCAAATGCTTCATTTAATTCAATTATAGATAAATCACTTGCTTGCAAACCGGCACGGTGCATGGCTTTACGACTGGCAGGTACAGGGCCAATACCCATTATAGAAGGGTCAACGCCTGCAGTAGCCATACTTACCACCCGGGCAATGGGTTTTAAATTGAACAATTGAATAGCTTCTTCGCTGGCTAATAACAATGCGGAGGCACCATCATTAATGCCACTGGAGTTGCCGGCTGTAACAGAACCATCTTTAGTAAAGGCAGGCTTTAGTCCTGCTAACTTCTCTAAAGATGTAGGTCTTGGATGCTCATCCTCAGCAAAAATAGTTGGTGTTTTATTTTCGGTAATTTCAACCGGAATAATTTCATCCTGCCATTTGCCGGCTGCTAAAGCTGCTGCATATTTTTGTTGCGATGCTAAAGCAAAAGCATCTTGTTCTTCCCTTGAAATTTTCCATTTTTGCGCCACATTTTCAGCAGTTTCACCCATGCTGTAAGGGTGATACATGGCAGCTAATTTTTTATTGGTAAAGCGCCATCCAATGGTGGTATCATAGGTTTCTGTTTTACGGCTCCAGGCACCGTCACTTTTCGCAGTTACAAAAGGGGCACGGGTCATGCTTTCAACACCACCGGCAATATACAACATGCCATCGCCACAAGCTATGGCGCGGCTGGCATCCATAATGGCTTGTAAACCACTGGCGCATAAACGATTCACGGTATTTCCCCCAACAGTTACGGGTAAACCGGCTAATAAAGCTGCCATACGGGCTACATTTCTATTGTCTTCACCCGCCTGGTTGGCTGCACCTGCAATCACATCTTCTATCATAGCTGCATCAATACCGGTATTGCGTTGCAATAAGGCAGTAATCATCAATGCCAATAAATCATCGGGGCGTATGGTGCTTAATTTGCCGCCATAACGACCAATAGGTGTACGCACTGCATCAATTACATAAACTGCTTTCATATATAGTATTTTAATAATTGTAAAAAGAATGATGCCGCAAAGGAAAACAAATAGCACAATTTAGCAAAATAAAGCTGATGGGCTTTGTGTTGTATCTTTGCCGCATGAATCAATTACCGAATATACGTGCATTGAGCAATGAGCAGTTGTTGACATTTTTGGAAAGTATCGGCGAAAAGAAATTTCGTTTGCAACAAATAAAAGAGTGGTTATGGCAAAAGCATGCTGCTTCTTTTGACGATATGACGAATTTAAGTAAATCGTTAAGGCAGCAATTATCTGAGCATTTTTCACTTCCTGCACTTACCATTGATACCACTCAGTATAGTGCTGATGGTACCGTTAAAACCCGCTTTAATACACACGAAGGACACAAAGTTGAAGGGGTGTTAATTCCTACTGATGAAAGAAGAACCGCATGTGTGTCCTCTCAAATTGGCTGTAGTTTAAGTTGCAAATTTTGTGCTACCGGTTATATGGATAGAAAACGCAATTTAACTTTCGATGAAATATATGATCAGGTTGCGCTCATCAATCAACAAAGTGAATCACTCTTCGAGAAGAAACTAACCAATATTGTTTTTATGGGTATGGGTGAGCCATTGCTGAACTACAATAATGTGTTGGCTGCTATTGAACGCATTACTGCTGAAGATGGCTTGCACATGAGCCCCAGGCGTATTACCGTTTCAACAGCGGGTGTAGCCAAACAAATTAAAAAGTTAGGCGATGATGGTGTTAAGTTTAAACTGGCCTTATCATTACATGCACCTAACGATGCTAAGCGTAATGAAATAATGCCCATTAATGAAACCAATAATTTAAAGGTATTGATAGAAGCCCTCAATTACTTTTATTCCAAAACTAAAAATGAAATAACTTTTGAATATATCTTGTTCAAAAACTTTAACGACTCATTGAAAGATGCCGATGAGTTAATTAAAATTTACCGTCAGGTTCCGGCCGATTTGGTTAATATTATTGAATACAATCCTATTGATATTGCTACTTTTCAAAAACCCGATGAGCCGGCTATGGAACGCTTTATGCAATATTTAGAAAAACATAAAGTGAATGCTCGTTTACGTAGAAGTAGAGGTAAAGATATTGATGCTGCCTGCGGTCAATTAGCCAATAAAGGCAAATAATTTAGCTTATTGTTATTACCGTTTCGTTAATATAAGCAATGTACCTGTTGGACATTGCTTTATTTGTTATTTTCATGGTTCATTCATTTTATGCATTTGTATTTTATTTCAAAAAAATGGTTACTTTTAAACATAAACCTAGAACTATGAAAAAACTATGCAGTGTTTTGGCTGTATTGGTGTTGGTGAGTAGTACAGCCATGGCTCAACCCAATTCTTTTAAAGGGAAAAGCAAGCATCGCCATGCGTGGCATAAGCACATTAAACATTATAAAAAGAGGATGTAACATTTCCTTTCATTTGAATAAAATCAAGTGAACCCCGCTTTTTTGCGTACTTTTGCCTTTCCTGTTGCAAAACAGTAAACAGAAGTATATGTCTAAACCGTTTGAAAAGTTTATGAATGGCCAACTAAAGGGGGCCAAGAAAAAAGAGGCCATTCGCCAAGATAAACGCAAGGCAAAAGCCGCAGCCAGAGCTGAAGGTGAAGCCATTAGAAAAAAACAGTGGGAAAAAAAGCATGGCATTCTGCCTGAATCTACTACACCCGTACATCACTCCAAAAACAAGTCGGCACATCCAAAAAATGTAAAAGCAACAAAGGATGCAGGCTCAAAAAAACTGCCTAACAACGTTCCTTCTAAGCCTGATATTGCCAATGAATTAGCTAGCCAACAAACGCCAATGCCATTGAATAAATTTTTGGCACATGCAGGCATTTGTGGCCGAAGGGAAGCTGCTGATATAATTAAACTGGGACAGGTTACTGTAAATGGCGATACTATTTTTGAACCCGGCTTTAAGGTGTTGGGTAATGAAGATGTTAAATGGAAAGGCAAACGCATTTTTATTCAAAAAAATTTAGTGTACATATTGCTGAATAAACCCAAAGATTATATTACTACTTCTAAAGATCCTGAGGGGCGTAAAACAGTATTAGATTTAATAAAAGATGCTGCACAGCAACGTGTGTATCCTGTAGGGCGGTTAGACAGAAATACTACCGGTGTTTTATTGCTTACCAACGATGGGGCATTGGCGCAGAAATTAACACATCCTTCCTTTCAGGTAAAGAAAGTATATGAAGCTAAATTAAACAAGCCAATGGCCAAAGCCGATATGGAAGCACTATTAACCGGCTTTGTGTTAGAAGATGGCTTTATTAAAGCCGATAGTGCTGCTTATGCCGATACAAAAGATAAATCGGTTATTGGAATTGAAGTGCATAGTGGAAGAAACCGCATTGTGCGCCGTATGTTTGAGCATTTAGGATATGATGTAAAAACATTAGATCGGGTATTGTTTGCCGGATTAACAAAGAAAAATGTTGATCGTGGAACTTGGCGATACTTAAATGAGAAGGAAATAAGAAACTTAAAATACCTGAATGGTGCTTCCCAAACCAAATAGTATTGACGTATAAGCTTTGTAATTGCATGAAACCGGAGATAATTTTTGAAAACGAATTTTTTGTTGCTGTACATAAACCATCGGGCTTACTCAGTATTCCTGACCGTATGGGGAAGGAACAAAGTTTAAAAGATATTTTAATAGAAAAATACCAACAAATTTATACCGTACATCGCCTTGATAAAGATACCAGCGGTGTAATTGTATTTGCAAAAGATGAAGCTACGCATCGTCAGCTTTCGCTTATGTTTGAAGAACGCCAGGTAAAAAAAATATACAATGGTTTAATTTACGGTGTTCCGATACATCAATCCGGTACCGTTGATGTGCCTATTATCCCTCATCCCGGAAAAGCCGGCATAATGACTACCGGTAAAAAAGGAAAACCTGCTATTACCGATTATGTTGTTTTAGAGCAATTAGGCAAATATGCCTGGATGCAATTTGAAATACATACCGGGCGTACACACCAAATTAGGGTGCACATGAAATACATTGGACATAGCATTGTTTGCGATGCCTTGTATGGTGATGCACAGCCTTTATTACTCTCCTCCATTAAGCGCAATTTTAAAATATCCAAAACAGCCGAGGAAGAAAGACCTTTGTTAAATCGGTTGGCTTTGCATGCGGCCGAATTGTCTTTTGTATGGCAGGATCAAAACATTCATTTAACAGCACCCTTGCCTAAAGATTTGCGTGCCACTTTACAGCAATTACGAAAGTGGGTTTAAGCTGTAATTGTGCAGTTTACAAGAATGGTGCTTCTACCTTTTTTCGGCTATTCACATTAAATTCAAAAAAATATGCTTGAAAACAGGCAGAGGGTATTACATTTGCACAATTTCACAGTCATGAGCAATCACCTTCTTCACAACGAATCCATCCCTTCAAAAAGAAAAAAAATTATTGTTTTAGGAAGTGGTCCTAATAGAATTGGTCAGGGCATTGAGTTTGATTATTGTTGTGTGCACGGACTTTTAGCCATTAAAGAGTGTGGCTATGAAGCCATAATGGTTAACTGTAATCCCGAAACCGTTTCAACCGACTTCGATATGGCCGATAAGCTTTATTTCGAGCCGGTATTTTGGGAGCATTTATGGGAAATTATTGAGTTAGAGCAGCCGGAAGGTGTTATTGTTCAGTTAGGCGGACAAACTGCCTTAAAGCTATCCAAGCGCTTACACGAAAAAGGGATTAAAATTATTGGTACCTCATTCGATGATATGGATATTGCCGAAGATAGAGGGCGTTTTAGCGATTTGTTGAAACAGCTTGATATTCCTTATCCAGAATATGGTACAGCCTACACTGCCGATGAAGCCATTGAAGTGGCCAATCGCGTAGGCTATCCGGTTTTGGTTCGCCCCAGTTATGTGTTAGGTGGCCAGCGTATGCGTATTGTTATTAATGATGAAGAAGTAGAAAAAGCAGTAGTAAGTTTATTAAAACATATTCCCAACAATAAAATTTTAATTGACCACTTCTTAGACCGATGCCAGGAAGCGGAAGTTGACGCTATTTTTGATGGTGAAAACTTCCATGTAATGGGGGTAATGGAGCATATTGAACCGGCAGGTATTCACAGTGGCGATAGCAATGCGGTTTTACCGGCATTTAACTTAACCCCAATGGTTGTTGAAACCATGGAGTATTACAGCGAAAAAATAGCCCGTGCATTAAAAATAAAAGGCTTAATTAATATTCAGTTTGCCATTAAAAACAATACAGTGTATGTAATTGAGGCAAACCCAAGGGCTAGTAGAACCACACCATTTATTGCTAAAGCCTATCAGGTACCTTATTTAAATATTGCGACTAAAATAATGTTGGGTGCTGCTAAACTAACCGACTTTAATATTGAGAAAAAGTTAGAAGGCTATGCCATTAAGGAACCCGTATTTAGCTTTGAAAAGTTTCCGGGTGTAAGTAAAGAATTAGGTCCTGAAATGAAGAGCACCGGTGAAGCCATTCGGTTTATTAAAGATTTGCGTGACCCCTACTTTAGAACTTTATATAAAGAACGCAGCATGAACTTAAGTAGGTAATTTTATCCATATTACTGATATAATAAAAGCCTTCCCTAAAATAGTGGAAGGCTTTTGTTTATGGCAAAGTAAATTTTATAGTTGATTAATATCGACCATTTTATTTTTAAGTGCATAAATGGCCAAGCCCATGCGGCTATGTACATTCAATTTTTCAAAAAGGGCATTGCGGTAATCGTCTAAAGTACGGGGGCTAATGTAAAGCCGTTCAGCAATGTCTTTATAAGTAAGTTCAGTACAAATTAAACGTAAAAATTCTTTTTCTTTTTCAGTTAGTGCTTCCGGTTCAGCGGCAGCTTTTTGGGAACCGCTTTGCAAACCACTAATTACCTTTCCTGAAATCGTATCCGACAAATAAAAGTCTTTTGATAAAACAGAGTCTAACGCATCATTCAATTCTTCCGGTTCTACATTTTTCATTAAAAAACCTTTCGCACCCAGTTTAATCATCTGAATAATATTGGTATCATCACTTTCCATAGAAAGAGCCAGAATTTTTATGTGTGGGTGGTGCTTGGTTATCCAACTGGCGGTTTCATACCCATCCATTTCCGGCATATTAATATCTAATAAAACAATATCGGGTAAAACCTGTTTGCTTAATTTTTCAATAAATTCTTTTCCGTTACTGGCTTCAAAAGCAACAGTATAATTTTCGTAACTACTGATTAGTTTGGCTAATGCGCTCCGCAATAAAACATGGTCATCAACTACGGCTACTTTATATGAAGGTGTATTGGCATTGCCAATCATAAGTCAGCGTTTTGTTGTAAAATATTGGTATTTCTTATAGGTAAAATTATTCTAATTTCTGTTCCGTGGTCTAAGATACTGTTTATTTCAATATCTGCACCAATCATTTTAGCACGATTTTTTAAATTGCTTAATCCCAATCCTGTATTTTTCGATTCTTCCGCTAATTTGTCTTTAATGGAAAACCCAATGCCATCATCTTTAATGCGCAGCACAAATTTATTTTCTTCTGGAAAATGAAACAGCACATCAATATTTTTTGCATGGGCATGTTTTATAATGTTATTAATGGTTTCCTGAAACATACGAAACAGGAAAATATTGGTTTCTTCATTAAATTTTACCTGGTATTTGGTAGTGGGATATTCCAAATTAACCTTAAACTTGCCGCTGGTGCGTAAACGTTCTATTTCATTGTGAATAGAAAACTCTAAGTCTAATTTTTCGGCTTTTTTGGTATGCAGGGTTTTGGTTAAATTAGAGATTTCCATGATGGTGCCACTCAAACTTTGTGAAGCATCTATCAACATGGTTTTCGCTTCAGGCTTTTGTAGCAAATTACGGGCAGTAGCGATGGTAAGTTTGGTAACTTGCAATTGTTGGCTAATGCTATCGTGTAATTCTTCAGCAATTTGGCTCATGGTGCGTTCCTGCACTACAATTCTTTCTCGTAAAATTTGTTGTTCGTGGCGTTCTTTCAGCAGCGTCATTTCACGTAAAAAATTGTGTTGGCGGCGTTGGTACAGCATTACCATTGCTACCACAAAGCCCACCAAACTAAAACCTAGTATGGTTCCAAGTATAATGATAGAGGAGATTTCGTTACCTTGAATCGGCATAAGAATGCAATACTAAACATTGTATACAATATTATATTCAAAATCTGGATAAAAAGATTAAAATTTCTAAGAAATGCACTTGGTAGACTCATTACGAAATTGGTAAACCCATAAATAGGGAAGCTAACTGCATAGAAAAAAAACAAACCACTACATACCCAAAACTCTGGATTACGAACTAATGTAACTGGCGTTGGTCTAAGTAGTATTTCAATAAAATAATAGGCACAGCCAAAAACAATTAAAATACAACCAACTGCATAAGCAATTGTGCCAAATTTGTGAATTCCTTGAATCAAAAAAATGATAACAAACGAAAAAATTAAATAAAGAAATATAATGATGTTAAAAATTTTTTTTGCTATTTTTTTTGTTGTAAACTGTTTGATTAGATTAATAAAAAAAAGAAAATTTAAGAATATATATATATTGTATATTTCAATGTTTGATTTGTTTTGGTGGCTTCTATGATTTGCAACCAATTCAATTATCAGCGTAACTAAAAGAAAAAATGAGATGCTAGAAATTGGTGAGATTTTTTTTTCTAAAATTAAATAAATAATAGAACTAATTAGACTAAAAAGGATAAAATACACACCAATTTGCATATTACGAATATAAAAAAAAGTCAGCTGAACTGACTTTTTTTGTAAATTTTTTCATACTGTTTTTAAATCACAACTAAACCTTCATCTCCTTTATCAACTAAAGTAACCCCTAATTCGTTGTCATCAATACCCAATTTACCTAGAGTTCCTGAACAATATGGAGGACAAAGGCTTGTGAAATTATACGCCAAAATATTGCTTTGACCATTTTCATCGGTAATATAGATGTCTCTATTCAATATGCCAACACCGGTTTCATTGTGTTTGGTACCTACCATTACTAAGGTTTGGCGGCCGGCATATTCTGGTCTTTCTGCATAATCGGCATCATAAGCACCAAAGTAAAATTTAATTCCATCTGCACCATGGCTTTTAGCTTTGGCAATAAATTCCTCCATCTCTTCAATGCTCCACCAGCCACTTAAAGAATCTTCTTTACCAATTCTTTCACTATTGTGTACCCAACGTTCTTGTTTATAATTGCGGATCACTTTATCAACATGAGCGGTATTTACGTATTTACCAACCTTTAATGATTTTTTTTCAATAGTTTGCATAGCTGTAGGTTTTTTAGATGTTTGGAAAATTTGTTTTTTTGAATAACAGTGTAAAACTATTTAACAGTTGTTTTGAATTATATTCAAAACGTATTGTTTATCAATCAATTACAGATTAATTTCATCCATAAATAATTCACCCCTAACCCTTTTTATGTACAAACCCGCAAAAAAAACCGTAAAAACACGGGGTAAAAAACCGTAAAAACACGGGGGTGAAAAACTGTATAAATCCGCAGAAAAAACACCGTAATATAACGGTAAAAAATACCGTTTTATTTTCTTTAACAATAATTCTCCTATTTCAAAATAAGTTTAGAAATTAGCAATGGGTTGAACGCCAACCGTTTTTATAAATCCAATATCCTAAGGCTTAGCCCTAAAATTTCCCCAATTTTTTTGGGGATTTTTTTTGCCCATTATTAATCCTGCAAAAACGTGTAATGCATTTGCACAATTGTGCATTCTGTTGTATTTTTCTTTTTGTTATGCACCTTTCATCCCAACAATGGTATTTCACTACGCCCACTAACTGGTGGCAGAAAGCGCCTTTCCTGCGTTTATTGTTACCACTGGTGGCTGGTATTTTGCTGCAAACTATTGTCACTGTTGCTTTTATGTATACGGCCATAGCAGGTATTTCGGTTTTACTATTGTTAGTGGCTTTTCTATTGGGTCCGCATTATTGGCAATTGCGCTGGTTTAAGGTGAAAGGCATTTTGGTACACTTGTTTGTATTGTTGTTGGGCATGTTTGTAATGGGTTATCATCAACACCAGCTGCAACCTGCTGTTTCATTGCCTACCGGCGTTCAAAATTTGGTAATACAACTCAATGAACCCTTAACCGAACGCAATCAAACCTATAAATCAGTAGCCCATATACAAACTGTTGAATTACAGGGTAAAGCAGTGGAAGCCGGCGGGCAAATGATTTTGTATTTTAAAAAAGATAGCGCACTGTTGCATTTATTGCCTCAATTAAATGCCGGTACACAATGCGTAGTGCAGTGTAACCTGCAACCCATTCGCAAATCGGGTAACCCGGGTGCTTTTGATTATGAAGCCTGGTGTCATCAAAAAGGCATTTATTATCAAGCTTTTTTAAATGGAAAGGCTATCCGCCAAATACAACAACCCACCACAATGGGCTTACCACAGATGTTGTGGACTATACGCTTGAAGATTTTGTATTTGCTGTACCATTACATTCCGAATAAACAGTCGCAAAGTATTGCATCGGCATTGTTAATGGGTTATAGAAATGATTTAGACCGGGAATTGGTGCAAGCATACAGTAATGTGGGTGTAGTGCATATTATTGCCATAAGTGGATTACACATGGGCATGGTGTACGGATTACTGCTTTTTTTATTGAGTCCTTTAGAAAACCGAAAACAATGGAGGGTTTTGAAATACATAGGTTTATTATTGGGAATCTGGAGTTTTGCGCTCATTGCAGGCGGTGCACCTTCTGTTGGTAGAAGTGCAGTGATGTTTTCATTTATTGTTTTAGGGCAATGGCAGCAAAAAGAGGCATCTATATACAATAATCTGGCGGCATCGGCAATGTTATTATTACTCTACAATCCTTATAATTTATGGGAAGTAGGTTTTCAATTAAGTTATGCTGCGGTAGCCGGTATAATTGCCTTTCAGTCACCTATACTTAAATGGTTATTGCAATGGATACCGTATAAAAAAATTATAACATTAATTAGTGTTACGCTGGCAGCACAGGTATTTACAACCCCCATTAGTGCTTATCATTTCCATCAGTTTCCCGTTTATTTTTTAATAGCCAATATTTGGGTAGTACCCTTTACGGCTGTTTTATTGTATGCCTTACTGCTACTGTTGCCTTTAACTATTTGGCCTGCCTTGGCTGTGTGGTGGGGTAGTATGGCATCGAAGGGTATTGGTGCATTGAATGCGGGGGTACTAGCCATCAATGCTTGGCCACACGCTGTTTGGAAAAACATTTACCTTACTTCGGGTCAAACAGTTTTATTATTACTGGCATTATTATTATTGATTTATGCATTTTCCTTTCATAAAAAAACTCCCATTTACCTGTCTTTGATGGCAATAGGATTGTTTGTAGGCATGCGCACTATTGACTATTGGCAAAAAAACAATCAACGGAAACTTATTGTGTATCAGGTACCACAAGCAACAGCTATTGACTTTATTGCCGGTTCAGATTGTAAGTTTTTGGGCAATGCGGGTTATTTTTCCGATGGTTTCTTGCGCAATTTTCATTTAGAACCAAGCCGAATTCTGCATCGTGTACACACCATTGAGGTGGTAGATACTACGTTAAAAACCCCGTTAAACCTATATTTTCAAAAACATCAAATTGTATGGTTAAACCACAACCGGGCAATGCAACAATTTTCGTTTACAACCCCACCGGCAGTGGTTATTTTATCGCAGAATGTAGCTTATTCACTTGCAGAATTAGGAAAGTTATGGCCCACCAGTTTTTTTGTGGCCGATGGAAGTAATGCTTTGTGGAAAATCAATGAATGGAAAAAAGAAGCAGAGGCGTTACATTTGCGCCTTCATTCGGTACCTGATTCGGGGGCTTTTGTGATGAACTTATAGCCATCGAATATTCTATCTGCAAACAACCAATGTAACATACCATGCAAAAGCAAATGAAAAGTGCCCTTATTTCCGTTTTTTATAAAGACGGCTTAGCCCCTATTGCCCAACAATTACATGCATTGGGTATCACTATTTATTCCACCGGCGGTACACAACAATTTTTAGAAAAAGAAGCCGGCGTGCCATGTGTTGGGGTTGAAACCTTAACGCATTATCCCAGCATTTTAGGTGGAAGGGTTAAAACCTTGCATCCTGCTGTGTTTGGCGGTATTTTGGGACGTAGGGCAGAAGCACAGGATGTTGCTGAAATGCAACAATATGCCATTCCTGAGATTGATTTGGTAATTGTAGATTTATATCCTTTTGAAGAAACAGTAGCTGCTACCAACGAAGAAGCAAAAATTATAGAAAAAATTGATATTGGTGGCCCTTCCATGATTCGTGCTGCTGCTAAAAATTTTAAAGATGTAATGGTTGTGGCTGCTAAGGAAGATTACAGCGCATTATTAAAAATATTAAACGAACAAAAAGGCGCAACAACTATTGAGCAACGGCGTTCCTTTGCTGCTAAGGCTTTTGAAGTGGTAATGCATTATGATGTAGCCATTCACAACTATTTTAATGCACCTGAAACTGTTACTGAACAAGTAATGCGTTACGGCGAAAATCCGCATCAAAAGGCTTCATTTAAGGGTAATTTGCAACAATTGTTTGTGCAGTTGCATGGAAAAGAATTGTCGTACAATAATTTAGTAGATGTTGAAGCGGCCATACAATTGTGGTTAGATATAAAAACAGTTGCGAAAGCATGTGTATTTGCTATTTTTAAACATACCAACGTATGTGGCATTGCTGAACGGGCTACATTAAAAGAAAGTTGGGAAGCTGCATTGGCCGGTGATCCGGAAAGTGCTTTTGGCGGTATATTAATAACCAACGTGGAAGTAGATGCAGCAACCGCTTCTGCTATTCAGGAAATATTTTTTGAAGTGTTAATTGCGCCTTCGTTTAGTGAAGAGGCATTAACCATTTTAAAAGGAAAGAAGAACAGAATACTATTGCAGTTGCAACCTGATATTGTGTTGGAAAAACAACAGTACAAATCATTATTGAATGGGGTATTGCAACAAACCACCGATGAAGGCAATATTGCGGAATACAAAGAAGTAGGCGGACGACCTACCACTGATGCTGAGAAAGAAAACCTGTTGTTTGCAAATTTGGTTTGTAAACATTTAAAGAGTAACGCTATAGCCTTGGTGAAGGACAAACAATTGGTAGGTAAGGGTTGTGGACAAACATCAAGAATTGATGCCTTGCGCCATGCAATTGAAAAAGCGCAACAGTTTCAATTTAATTTAGAAGGTGCAGTATTAGCCAGTGATGCGTTTTTCCCTTTTAACGATTGTGTGCAAATTGCCCATGCTGCAGGTATTGAATGTTTTATACAACCGGGCGGTTCTATTCGCGATAAGGATAGTATTGACTATTGTGTTGAACATCAATTGGCTATGGTGTTTACCAATATGCGCCATTTTAAACACTAATCATTTTTATTGTGTAACCCAGTTAATCATACTCAAGTTATTGAGGCGTATTATCCAACCATGCAAGTTAAAACCAAAGCCTATATTGCCTTTGCAGCTACCAGTATTTTATGGGGTTCTACTTGGGTAATGAGTAAAGTGGGCGTAAAGGGATTGCCGGGTTTGCAGCTTTCTGCTATTCGGCAATTCATTGCAGGGTCGTTAATTGTTGCTTTCTTTTTACTGCGTAAGCAGCCCATGCCTTCTGCTAAACAAGTGTTGCAATTAACCGGTGTTGGCTTTTTCACCTTTTTCCTTTCAAACGGATTAAGTACCTGGAGTGTTGCTTATATTTCAAGTGGGTTAGCTGCGTTAATTGCTGCATTATACCCGCTATTTGTGGTGTTGTTAGAATTGTTTATCACCAAGAAAAATAAACCCAATGCATTAACCTTTTTGGGTTTGTTTTTAGGTATTTCAGGTATTGTGTTGGTGTTTTATGAAGATGCATCGCACCACCATGCCGGTAATTATGTTACGGGTATTTTACTTTGTTTAATGGCTACTATTGGATGGAGTATTGGTACCGTGTTGCTTTCTAAGAATGTGGTAAAAGTGCAACCGCAATTTGGATTGGGCTGGCAAATGTTGACTGCCTCTGTATTAATAGGTCTGCTTTCGTTACTAACGGGGCAGCATATTCCCTTGCAACAAATTCCATTGTTTTCATGGCTGGCATTGGTATATCTAATAGCAGTTGGTTCTATTATTGCCTATATTGCTTTTTTATACACCATGAAACATTTAACCCCTTCGGTGGCAGCATTGTATGCATATATTAATCCCATTGTTGCACTATTAATTGGTGCAGTGGCACTCAGTGAAAAATTAACGGTGTTAAATATGGTTGGTTCCATTATAACACTGGTGGGTGTTTATTTGGTGAATAAAAGTGTTCGATTTAAAAAAACAATAATTGCCGACGCAGATGGCATGTAAGAAAAAAGGATACTACCTGTTTTGTATCCACTTTACAAAAGCTTTTTGCCAGGGTAACATTGTAATTTCATTACTTAAGCAGTGATTGTGCCAAACCGGAACGCAATATCCGTTTGCCTTTTTAATCCCGGTATCAAAATCGGTTAGCTGTTGATAAGCAGCATCCACACTTAATTTTTCATGAAAAATACAAGCAGTATCCATCCAACAAAAAGGATATACCGTTAAATCGGTACCGGTTTCATGGGTTAAATGATACCATTGAAAGGGTTTGGAATAAGCTGCCCTAAATCCGTTAATGGTACTGTAGCCCATGGAATAGTCGGCTTTTATATTCAATTGCAATAATCGTTCATAACTATTCGGTAATTGAAAATGCAGATAATGAAAACGATTGTTGTGTATGGGTTTTTGTGGGTTGAACGCTGCTAATTGTTGCAGCTCATTCATGGCTATGTTGGCATTCATGGCCATACTGCTTTCAACCGATAAATGAATGCCCGTAGTAAAATATTGTTGAATTTGCTGAATGGTGTACTGTATACTTTTTTTGTGTGCAGCAATATTATTGTCTAATGGATGGTTTCGGTTAGACAATAAAATAAAAAAAACAGGCGCTAATTTTTGGTGATTGCATAAGGAAATGAGTAGTTCAAATACGTCAAACGGGTCGCGCTGTTGCCCACTTACTACTTTCATCATTTCATTAAATTCCTGAAAATTCTGCTGAAGAATAAATTTGAAAAAAGTTTTCAAGTTATTCAAAAAACCTCTGTCAACATACTTTAGTATTCTATCAATATCAAAAGTGGGTATAAAAGCATAGTTGTTTTTTGGTAGTTGGTACAACGGAAAATAGGCTTTTAATAATTTTTCTACTTGCAACAACCAATAATCAACTAAAGGCAATTGTAAAAAACCGGAACGGAACGCCAGGCTTTCTGTAGCCGGGTAACGACCATACACATCGCTGCTATAGGGCAAATATTCCTCATAGCGGCTAATTAGGTAAAATGCGGCAGCTAAAACATCAAAGCCTAATACACTATCGTTGGCAAAGAAAATTGGTAAATCCCATTTTTCGTCAATACTAATACGTTGTGGTTGTATGTTTTTTTCAAACAACAGTGTATGCGGTGCAATGGTAAGGCAGGTGCATTGGAAGGAACGATGGGAATAATTAATTTTAACAGCATCGGTATTTTCAAAGGCCATAGCATCCGTAGTAAATACAAATTGCTCACCGAACAAAGTTTTTACTATGTACGAAAGCCTGTTACTAGGTTGATGGGTAAATAATAAATGGGTGTTAGGCATAAATACACATAACCTTTAAGAAGGGTTTTGTGGCGTTTGCTGTTGCCATAATTCATTGAATGTTTTATCTGCAAATTGTAAAGGCGTTCTATGTTGGCTCCATTTTTTAAATAGTTGGTTAACTATTTTATTCTTCAAAGCGCCATTGCCGGCATTCATCATTTTACGGTGTAAGCTGGCGGTTTTCCAGGCTTTCCAGGCCAAACGTTCGGTTAAGCTGCTGTTGCCTTCCAATACGGATTCATAGCGATTTTCTAACAACAACTCATGTAAATTAATACGCACAGGACAAACCTGAGTGCAATTGCCACACAATGAAGAAGCAAAACTTAAATGCTGGTATTCCGGCATGCCTTTTAAATGCGGGCTAATAACACTGCCTATTGGGCCACTGTAAGTGGTGTTATAGCTATGCCCGCCAATGTTTTTATAAACGGGACAAGCATTTAAGCAAGCACCGCAACGAATGCAATACAAAGCCTCACGAGCCTTGCTATTGGCCAGTAAATGCGTACGGCCATTGTCTAATAAAATAACATACATTTCTTCCGGTCCATTGGTTTCATGGGCTTGTTTCGGTCCGGTAATGATGGAGTTATAAACCGTTACTTGTTGTCCTGTGCCGTAGGAAGCGAGTAAAGGCCAGAATAACGGAAGGTCATTAACGCTGGGTAAAACTTTTTCAATGCCAACAATCGCAATATGTGTTTTTGGCCAGGCAGTGGTTAAACGTGCATTGCCTTCATTTTCTGTTAAAGCAATGCCGCCTATATCAGCCAATATAAAATTGGCACCGGTAACGCCAATTTGCGCTGCAGTATATTTTTCACGCAATTTAGCACGGGCAATTTGTGTTATTTCAGCAGGGGTTAATCCGCCGGGCACGCCCAGTTTATTGGCAAATAATTTGGCTACATCTTCTTTGCTTTTATGCATAGCAGGCGTAACAATATGGTAGGGCGGTTCGCCATCTAATTGTTGAATATATTCCCCCAAATCGGTTTCTACACTTTCAATACCTTTCGATTCTAAAAAATGATTCAAATGAATTTCTTCGGTAACCATGCTTTTACTTTTTACTACCGAAGTACAATTTTTAGCCTTGCAAATTTGTTCAATAGCAGCAAGTGCATCATCTGCATTTTCAGCCCAAATAACCTGTGCGCCACGTGCCGTAATTTGTTTTTCAAATTGTTCCAATAAAGTATCTAAATGTTCAATGGCACGCCATTTTATATTCTTTGCTTTTTCGCGAACCGACATTAAATCGGGAAATTGGTGTTGACCTTTGGGTACTGCAGCATTGTATTTTCCAATGTTGAAATTAATTTTTCTTCTATGATCAAGGTCTTGTGCTTTAATAGTACTTTTAGCCAGAAAGGCTGCAGCATTTTTATTCATAACAACCAAATTTTAAAACCGATAAACAATGTAAGCTACGCAAATTTATTTTTGGGTTAAGCGCATATTTTCAGCCGTAGCCGCCAATGCTTCATAAAAATCGGGCCCGTATTTGCGAATTAAAGCATCTTTTAGGAAAATATATACCGGCATTTTTAATTTTTTACCCAGGTTGCAAGCCGGTTTGCATAAACTTTCGCGAGGTTCATAATTTACGTATTCTACATCCGTATGCTTTTTGCTTTCTGAAATACGAATGGGGTATAAGTGGCAGCTAATGGGTTTTTTCCATTGGGTTAAACCTTGCCGGTGTGCTTGTTCAAAAGCACAAAGAATTACCCCTTTTTCATCACGCTTGCCATAAATGCAAATACCACTGCCAATGGTAGGGGTAACCCATCCAAATTCTTTATCATAAACCGAGTCGCCTTGTTTTTGCAGTTCGGCCAATCCTTCGGCACTCATAAAAGGTTTAGCTGCTTCCAGGCTATCTTTCAAGAGTTGTAGTTCATTTACTTCCAGGGGGGCACCGGCATCGCCATCTTCGCAGCAACCACCTTTACATTTGTGCAAATCGCATACAAATTGTTCCTCCACAACAGAATCACTGATTAAAACATTGTCAATGGCTATCATGCTACATTTAGGTTTAAAAAGGGTATAGATGGCAAAGATAAATGGTTTGTTTGAGGCAGGGTTGTTTTGTACCCACAGGTGGGTAGAATGAAACCATGAAATTGTTCAATAGGCACATGGGCAGGGTATATGCTTAATTTAACAAATGAAGGCCTTTTTTTATTGTGTTAAACAGCCATTTTTTTGGGTAGCCAGCCAATTTTATTAGTAACTGAAAGCAGGTAAATTCGAAACAACCCCCACTCAACAGCGTTGCGCAACGCTGTTGACCCGAAGCAGTATGGGAGAAAGGTGGGGGAGGGTAGGTAAATGATATATAAAAAATTTGGATGGTGATAATAAAATGTATATTTTTATTTTGATATAAATAATGAATCAGCTTAGTTAATGAAAAAGTGACTAAGGGAAGCGAAGCTGTGTAGTTAAAAAATTTGATGGGACAATTATTTCCCAAAAAAACCAATCACTTCAATAATAGATACCAAGATAGACAATTGAAATTTTATAATGAAAAAGTGTTGATTATGAGCCACTTATAAACGGGAAAGGCATCATCTGGAAAATGTAAGGAATTGGGAAACGATTTGAGTGGATTGTCCTAACGAAAAGTAAGCTTGTATAACATTAATGAGCTGGTTATCAGGCGCTTAGTTTTTAAGAAAAGACTATTTTATAACGTATATTTACGTGTTACCGGCAAGGCTAAAATTCGGCAGTCCTGTTAACAATTTGCGGACAAAACGACTGATATTTTCTTTAAATTTGACGACTAAGACGAAAAACAGAATGACAATAGACTTCAATAAAATAATTCAAGGTGATTGCTTAGAAGTAATGCGACAACTTCCAAGCGAAAGCATTGATTTAATAGTGACTTCACCGCCTTACAACTTGAAAAACTCGACAGGTAACGGAATGAAAGACGGACGGGGTGGAAAGTGGAAAAATGCAGAGTTGGTAAATGGTTACAGCCATCATAACGACTGTATGCCGCACGAAGAATATGCCAAGTGGCAACGCGACTGCTTGACTGAAATGCTAAGACTAATTCCCGACAACGGAGCAATTTTTTACAACCATAAATGGAGAGTACAAGACGGCTTACTTCAAGACAGACAAGACATTGTGGGCGGGTTTCCAATCAGACAAATAATAATTTGGAAACGTAAAGGTGGTATCAACTTTAATCAAGGTTACTTTTTACCGACATATGAAGTGATTTATTTGATTGCAAAACCTGACTTCAAACTAGTACCGAAGGCTAACGCCTTCGGTGATGTTTGGGAGTTTAAGCAAGAGATGAATAACCCCCACCCTGCACCGTTTCCAACAGCTTTGATAGACCGCATTGTTTCTTCGACTTATGCAAAAACCATTCTTGACCCCTTTATGGGTTCGGGGACAACTGCGGTTGCAGCATTGATGAATGACAGAGAATACTTGGGCATTGAGCTTTCACCAGAATATATCAAAATGGCTGAAAAACGCATTTCAGATTTTCAAAGTCAAGGCAGAATTAAATTTTTAAAACAAGAAGTAGAAGCGTGAAAGCAACAGAAATTTTAAGCGACATACAAAATCGTTGGCATAACGTTTATTGGTTTTCGAGAATGCTAATCAATAACGACAAATACATTGCAGTTGGCAAAGAGCCAAAATTGTTATCAACTCTTGCGAGTAGTTTACGACTTGTAGCCAAAGAGAGCAAAGGCAAAGACACATTAAACCTGCAAAAACAAACTCTTAGAAACATTATTGAAGAACGTTATAAAAAAACAGCTTCAAGAGATAACCGTGTTCAAAGAATGTTATCCGAATTGGATGAAGAAATAAACACACTTGATGATATGGATGTGTTTATTCTGACTTGCGAAAACATAATGCTACCACTACAACAAGCAATTTCAAACATTCCAAGTGACGACAAAGAATTTACATTAAACATTGCAAAATCTTATCTCGACATACAAGGCGAAGAAGGACTTGCAACAGTTATTTCACTTTGGGACGATTTAGGCGTTAAAGGTTGCTTGACAGCAGAGAGAACTGAAATCGTGAGAGCGTTTACAACGCTAAGAGTTTTGCTCACCAAGGACAAATCAATTACTGAAGAAGACCGAGATATTGTGCTGACTGCTTTCACACAAGAATTTGAAAGACGAGCAGCACAAAAACGCAAAAAGAGAGCAGGTGGAAGTTTAGAAGATGTAACAGACTTCATTTTGGGATATTACAAAATCAAACGAGCCGAAGCACCTTCTCATTTCCAAGCGGACTTAGAAGTTGATAATTGGGTAAAAGCAAAAGACGGTTGGCTAATTGGTATTTCTTGCAAGCGAACAATTAGAGAACGTTGGAAAAATGTGAGTAGCAGCACGGAAGTTTACAACCGTTTCAAAGTAAAATACATTTTTCACGTTGTAACTTTTGATGAAGATTTATCAGACGACAAGTTGACTTTGCTTGGCGAACAACGTCAAATATTTTATTTGCCCGACAACAGCAGACGACTAAAATATGCAAGCGAACACGTTGGACTGAAAAACTATGTAAGACCGATTTCACAATTGATAAATGACATTAGAAAAGAACTCAAATGACAGAAGCCCAGCCGGTAACAGCGGTTTGGCGTAATGGCGGGTGCAGTGCTTCGTATGACAGTTTTGTGGTAGGTTCAAGTGCAGTTCTTCGATTGAATCCCGAAGTTTCGGGATGCTAAAAATCCGCCACTACGCCAAGCCGCAAACCGTTAGGTGCAAGCGTAGGACGACACACAAACACAGTATTAAAGTGACTTTTGTAACAGATTAAGAGAATTATAAAACAGAAATTTGCAAGAAAACGAATGACAGAAAATATAAAACTCGGACTTAAAGAAAATTGGAAGCAGTTTACAATATTGGTAATTGTAAACGCCTTTGTAGGTGGAATGATAGGAATGGAACGGACTATTTTTCCTCAGTTTGCCGAGTTAGAGTTTGGTGTTGCTTCAAAAACTGCAATTCTATCTTTCATTACAGCTTTCGGGATTACAAAAGCAATAGCAAATTATTATACCGGACGACTTGCCAACAAATTTGGACGCAAAAATTTACTTTTATTCGGTTGGCTTCTCGCCATTCCAATTCCGTTTATACTCATTTACGCTTCAAGCTGGAGTTGGGTAATTTTTGCCAATGTGCTTCTGGGTATTAGTCAGGGGATGACTTGGAGTAGCACAGTTGTAATGAAAATAGACCTTGTTGGAGAGAAAGACCGTGGATTTGCTATGGGTTTAAACGAATTTGCAGGTTATTTTGCTGTGGGTGTTGTTGCTTTTTTGACAGGTTATATTGCCAACACGTATGGTATTACACCTTATCCATTTTACATAGGCATTTTCATTTCCATTCTTGGTTTCATTTTGACAGCCCTTTGGGTTAAGGACACAAGGGTTTTTGTTCATAAAGAAAGTGCAACCGACAACACAGCAAAACTTGACAATGTTTTTTTGGAAACTACTTTTAAAAACAAAACTTTAAGTTCAGTTACACAGGCAGGACTTGTAAACAATCTGAATGACGGAATGATTTGGGGCTTGCTTCCAATCGTTTTGTTTTCGTTAAACTACAACAACGAAAATATTGGAATAATCACAGCTATTTACCCAACAGTTTGGGGTATCGGACAACTTTTTACAGGTAAAATGTCTGACCATTATTCAAAAAAAGCAATGCTTTTTTGGGGTATGCTTTTACAAGGTTTAGCCATTTTACTTATTCCATTCAGCAGCGACTTTTATGTTTTGGCTTCCATTTCAGCAATATTAGGATTAGGAACAGCGTTGGTTTATCCAACTTTCTTATCCACAATTGCACAAGCAACAAGCCCAAAACAAAGAGCAGAAAGTATCGGAACATTCAGACTTTGGAGAGATTTGGGTTATGCTTTTGGTGCGGTAATTTCAGGAGTTACAGCCGACATATTCGGTATAGAATATGCGATTTTACTTATTGGCGGACTAACAATAATTTCTTCACTCATTATCAAATTCCGTATGCCGAACAAATTAAGATAACCAAAGAGTGCATTGAAGTGGACGAAGTAAAACAAGCACTTCAAGCAAAGAGAAAAATTCAAATTATTGACGTAAGGAGCAAAGAAGAATACGAGCAAGGACATATACCAAATGCGTTGAACATTTCACTTCAAGACTTGAAAGACAACATTTCAAAACTTGACAAGAATTTTCAATTTGTAACAGCTTGTGGTAAAGGTGGTGGACGGTCAACAGACGGAGCAAAACTTTTAAGAGAGTTTGGACTAAATGCAATTTGGCTTTGTGGTGGGACAAATAAATGGTTAACAAGTATTGAATGACAAGAACGCCAGCACCTAACAGCGGTTTGGCGTAATGGCGGGTTCAGTGCTTCGTATGACAGCTTTGTGCAAGGTTCAAGTGCAGTTCTTCGATTGAACTTTTGCCTTGAAAATCCGCCACTACGCCAAGCCGCAAAACGTTGTGCGCAACCAATTTGCAGCGTCTTTAAATTTCAAAGTGTTTTGATACATTTTCTCATTCATCTTTAATATGACAACAGCTAATAAAATAAAAATTCTAAACGCTCAAATTGACAAACTACAAATAACAGAAGCTCAACTAAACACTTTTCATTTCTCTCATTGGAAAACCGAGACATTAGAGTATATCAGAGTTTTCTTTGGCGACAGTTCCGAACTATACAAAAAATGCAAATCATACAACGACCAAGTTGATGATGAGTACAAAAGCAAGGACTATAAAGTTGGCAGCGCATTATGGATATTATTTTATACTGACATGCTATTTTCAGCGATTGGTATTCTGCAACACGAGATTTATAAAAAGTCAAAGTTTTTGGACTTTATACACGGTTTGAGCATCCCAATAGTAGTTGGACTAATTGGATTATTTATGACTATCGCATTTTATGTTGGTAAGTATGATGGAATTAAATTAGGGGAATCTATCACACCGACACTTGACACAACCAAAAATGTACCCCAAAATAAAACCGCCGACAGTACAACCAAGAATACACAACAGCAACATATAATATCAATAAGCCAAGACACAACCATCAAATGAATTTTGGTATGCGCACAACAATAGGTTTTGCGTCATGGCGGCTTGACGGAATAACAATCAGCAGCAAATCGCTATCAATTTCGGTTCCGAAAGACGAATTCCTATTGGGCTTTTATTTTTAATTTGAACATTTGCTTTTCTATTTTAACTTTAGTTCCAGGGCTTGACGTTAATAAATACCGCCACGAACGCAAAGCCTCGAACGTTGGTAGCCATTAATGATGCGACTTCTTAAGACCATACGACTCATTATTACTTTTTATAGAAGTTTTTTTCTTGCATCAATTCTCATAACACTTTTTTGTGTTAAAGTATTTTGGGAATATGGCATGCAGACTTTTACGACGATATTTTGGTTTAAACTCACAACTTTAGCTTTGATATTTTATTTTGTAAAAAATTATAAAGCAAAGGAATTTTATTATTATCGAAACTTAGGAGTATCATCTTCTCTTTTGTGGGTGACGACAATGTTATTTGATTTTAGTTTGTTTATTTTTTTGATTATAATGACATATAATTTCAGATGAAGCATAAACTTGAAGCGGACGGTATTATGTTAGAATTTGGTAATAGAAAAATTTTGACAAATATTTATTTAAAATGTGAAACTCAAAAAATAGTTGGACTGTTAGGCAGAAATGGTCAAGGCAAAACTTGTTTATTGAATATTATTTATGGGACATTAGAAGCAACAAGCAAATCAATTCGATTCGACAATGTTGCAATAATCAAAGTCTTTGAAAGACCAGACTTATTAAAATATTTACCACAGCATAATTACATACCCAAAAGATTGACAATAAAAAGAGTTTTTTCTGATTTTAATTTAAACTTTGCGGACTTTGAAAATTTATTTCCAGAATTTAAAACAAAATATAATTCTTCAATAAAAAGCTTATCTGGCGGGCAAAGACGATTAATTGAAGTTTATATAATTATTAAATCGGAATCGCAATTTGCGATACTTGATGAGCCGTTTTCACATTTAATGCCTTTGCACATTGAGACATTAAAAGAAATTTTAAAAATTGAAAAATTAAATAAAGGTTTTATAATCACAGACCATATGTATAATCATATTGTTGACATTTGTGACGACTTGTACATTTTTGTTGACGGCAAAGCTAATTTGACAAAATCAGTTGACGAAATTGAAACGTATGGTTATGCAAGACTTTAACGGCTACCAACAAGAGCATTGGCGTTAAGTCGACGGACAGACCGCAAGTGCTGAGCAAAGTGCAAGTTTCAACGACAACAATATTTTGACACGATATATTTTCAAATTCCGCCACAACGCCAATGCGAGAACGTTAGTGGCAATTAAAACTTCAGCTTATGGAACATTACTACTTCATCGAGAAAAAGGGGACGAAGCAAGGACCCTACAAACTTGCTGAACTTAAACAACAAACAATTTATTTCGACGAACTTATTTGGAGAAGCGATAATGACGAGTGGAAAAAGGCTGCCGATTTTGAAGAGCTAAAGGATGTGTTTATTGTGAAACCACCGCCTACGCCAAAAGAGCAAAAGGTTGCAGAAGTAAATAAAAGCTTCACAAATCAAATAATCGGACAAATAGCAATCTTTTATGTCATTACATCCATTATCGTTGGCTTTATATCTTTTGCAATTGCCCAATCATCTTGGGAAACCTATTTAAAAGAAACTGGCGGCAAATATTTGGGGAATAATTATTCTTCATCTTATTCATCGGGAATGATTTCTTACGCTGAGTTATACGCAAATAAAAGGTATCCATATTATATGCCAGGAACAAATAATGAAAGCTCTTATGGTAGTGGGCAGGGCTTTTTATTCCGACCCTTCAAAGCATTTGGCTCAACAATTTATTTGACAAAAGAAGAACAAGATAGTTCGGGAACTCTGCTAATCAATTTAATGCTTTCCTCATTTGTTTCTTTGTCATTCATATTTGTGTTTATAGGAATTGTTTATTACGCAATTAAAAGGTCTTCAATAGAAACTTTACAGAAAGAAGTTAACCAAACCGCCGAAGCATCAAAAAATTAAACAAATGCAATTAAAACAGATTGACACATCTATGCTTGTACAGCTTTATGAAAATGCAGACGATAACAGCGTGACAAAGCAAACGATAGCTTCTGAACTTGAAGCAAGAAGAAAAAACAATCAGAGATTTTCGAAGGAAGACCTATTCCACATCAATAAAACTTTAAATCGTGCCTTAACAGTTTCTTTCTTTCCAAATACAAAGTCATATGGTATAATTGGCAATCATGTAACAATTGACATAGTCTTGACAGATGAAGAACTGATAAAGCTATTGCAAAATCAAGCAGCAACTCCGCCAATAAAAACATATGGTCACTTAAAAATAAAGGTGCTTGCAAAACATGATTTAACGAGTGAACAGATTTTCGAATTAGAAGAACATGGAATTGATACGTCCGAAGTTTACGAAGTGATGCACATCTAAAACAAACCATAACTGCCACTAACAGCGGTTTTGCGTCAGCGGGGCGTGACTCAACGCAGTATCATCAGCAGGAATGCTTATTATTTTCAGTTCCAGCAGACAGAATGCAGGTGAGCAAATGAATAAAACTTGTACATTAGTTAATCTATCAGCTACAGTTCCGGGCTGGACGTTTTCCAAATATCCCGCCGAACGCAAAGCCGATGACCGTTGGCGGTCATGCTAAAAAAACCGACAGCTACCGACAAAACATTAGTATTTTGACAAAACCGACCTTAAAATTTGTATTTTTGAGGCCTAAATGGCAGACAAAGCATACATAACACCAAATGTTCTTAAATGGGCAAGAGAATCGGCAAGAATGACCGAAGAAACTGCTGCTGCCAAAGTTTCCGTGACGGTTGACAAATTAAAAGAGTGGGAAGCAGGGACAAATCATCCGACAATAAGACAAGCACAAACACTTGCTAAAGCTTATAAAAGACCATTTGCTTTATTCTTTTTGCCAGATGTTCCTCGTGACTTTCAGCCACTGCAAGACTTTAGAAAATCAGGCTCAAAAAATCTGACAACATCTTCAATTTTCATCATCAGAGAAATCCAACAAAAGCAAGCATGGATAAGTGATGTATATTCAGAAAATCAAGAAGACAAATTAGCTTTTGTAGGTCGCTATTCAATAAAAGACGACCCTCAAACTGTAGCAAAAGACATTCTTGAAACATTAAAAATAAATCCTGCATCTTACAAGACAGATAACCCCATTAAGGAGTGGATTGATGCAGCAGAAACGAATGGCATTTTTGTTTCAAGAACAAGTTTTATTCACTCTCGACTTAAACTAGATTCGGAAGAGTTGCAAGGTTTTGCAATTGCTGACCCACATGCACCCTTCGTTTTTGTAAACTCGGACGATTGGAATGCACCACAATTATTTACACTTGTTCATGAGTTAGCTCACATTTGGATAGCTGAAACAGGCATTTCAAATGAAGTTGAGCCCGACATAAAACACAAAGACAAGTTTCATCCAGTAGAATTATTCTGCAATGAAGTTGCTGCAAATGCTTTAATGCCAAAAGAAATTCTTTTGAGTTTTGATTCAACTTCTTTTCATACTTCTAAAGATGTTTTCAAGGTTGCAAAGCAATTAGGTGTAAGCTCGTTTGCTCTTTTAGTTCGTGCATTGAATCTTAATATTATTTCGACACCAACATATCAGAAGTTAAAAAAACAAGCTGACATTGATTATGCGGAGTATTTGAAAAGAGAAGCTGAAAAAAAAGCCAAGCAAAAAGAAAAGGATAAACCAGGCGGGCCGAATTACTTTTTGTTACAACTGAATAGAAATAGCAGACTATTTACTCAAACTGTTTTAGATGCATTTCGTGGCGGATTTATCGAGCCTACATTAGCTAGTAATCTATTAAATGTTCAAGTAAATAAATTTCCAAAACTCGAATCCCAATTATTTAGATGAGCACAAAGGCAAACAAATATTGTTTGGATGCCAATGTGTTAATCCAAGCATGGCAAAAATACTACAACCCAAAATTTTGCCCTGATTATTGGAAAATCTTAACCGAACTTGGAAAAAACGGAAAGATTTTTCTTCCTGAATTGGTTTACGAAGAAATCATTCGGACTGAAGACGACCTATCAAAATGGTTGAAAGGGAGCAAAATTCCAATCAATAAAATTAGCGAACCAGTTACAATACACATTCGTAAAATTTTAGAAGATTATCCGCTGTTAGTTGACAATACAAAGGCTCGTTCACTAGCTGACCCTTGGGTTATTGCTCACGCTTTACACGAAAATGCGACTATAGTCACCAAAGAAGAAAAGGTGACAGCTTTAAACTCTAACAAAATTAAAATACCCAACGTTTGTGACAACATGGGAATTAGATGGATAAACGACTTTCAATTTATTGACGAGTTAGACATTAAATTCCAATGTTCCTTGAATTAACCAACGACAGAAAAGAAGCACGAACCGCCAACATCGGTTTTGCGTCAGGCGGGGTGACGTGCTTCTATTGACAATTTTGTGTATAATTGAAGTGCGGTTCTTCGTATCGAGTTTAGTGCTAAAAAGCCCGCCCGAACGCAAAGCCGAAAAACGTTGGCTGCCATAATCTTTGCAACGTTTCGGTGGACACAACTGTCATCTTTAAAAAGACAGATTATGAAATCTTACTTCACTTTTTTCTTGTTGCTTTTCATCGCATCATGCAACAAAGAAAATAATGCACCTTCAAACACTCCTTCAAATCAAGTGTTCCCTAATGAAGTAGGTAATCATTGGGCTTATAAGTACAATGACGGCTCTAATAGCGAACAATATATTTTTGTTGACATTGTTGGAACTGGGACACTTCCAGATGGACAAAGTGCAACAATTTGGACAAGCACTTTGCAAAATGCAACAAATCAAAAATATTTACTGGATAGTTCTTTCGTAGTTATTGATGAACAAAAAGCAGTTTTCTATGGAGTACCATGTTTAACTTGTACAACTCAAATGCCAGACGAAAAACGCAGATATATTTTTCCATTACAAGTAAATAACAAATGGTTTACAGACAAATTTTTCGGTGACACAACAAAAGTTTTAAATGAAAGCAGCTTAACAGTTCCAGCCGGTACATTTGAAAATACTTTCCAATTATCAAAAACAGTTGGTTACGTTGTTAATTCATTCACCAAAGACACTATTTGGTTAACCCCAAATATTGGAATGACAAAGTTCTATCAAAACGAATACAGTTTAGGACCACTGCCAGGAAACGGCATTTGGGAATTATCAAGCTATAAATTGAAATAGAAATACGGCAGCCAACAAAAGTATTTGCAAAAGCAGGGCTGGACAATGTAACATCAGCTATATGCTACTATCAGCAGCAGTTCGGGCTCGACGTTCAATGTTCAGCTTTAGTTCTTAACTTCAACAACATATTTTCAATTGGGCATTTGTACCGGGCTGGACAATCAATTAATTCCCTGCCTTCGCAAATACTCGAACGTTGGCGGAAATGGCAAAACGACAGTGAAACCATCGGGCGACAGTCAAAAACTTGATAACTTTTGGACACTTAAACCGGCAATTTGAGTAAATTTGTCCGAGACAAATATTTAATATAAGACAACTTGAAAACTCATCATAAAATAATTAACGGAGACAGCAGACAAATGACTGAATTGCCTGACAATTCGGTGCATTTGGCTATTACTTCGCCACCCTATTGGCAGTTGAAGGACTACGGAACGGATAACCAAATCGGTTTCCACGACAGTTACGAAAATTACATCAACAACCTGAATTTAGTTTGGAAAGAGTGCTACCGCACTCTTCACAACGGTTGCAGGTTGTGTGTAAACATTGGCGACCAATTTGCCCGTGCCGTTTATTACGGGCGTTACAAGGTCATTCCTATTCGTGAAGAAATCATCAAATTCTGTGAGAACATCGGATTTGACTATATGGGAGCAATCATTTGGCAAAAAGTGACGACTTCCAATACTACAGGCGGTGGCGTTCAAATGGGTTCCTATCCGTATCCGAGAAACGGAATTTTGAAATTGGATTACGAGTTTATTCTTGTTTTCAAAAAATTAGGCGAGAGTCCGAAACCGACCAAAGAACAGAAGGAACTTTCAAAAATGACAGCCGAAGAATGGAACACGTTTTTTGCAGGACATTGGAATTTTGCAGGAGCAAGACAAAGCGGACATATTGCAATGTTTCCCGAAGAATTGCCAAGACGACTAATCAAAATGTTTTCGTTTGTTGGTGAAACAGTTCTTGACCCATTCGCAGGAAGTGGAACAACAGCATTGGCAGCAAAAAATACATATAGAAATTCAGTTGGCTTTGAAATCAATCCTGAATTTATTCCAATCATCAAGGAAAAATTAGAAGTCTATCAAAAAGACCTGAATGGAACGACTTACGAGTTTTCACAACAAAAACCATTGACAACCGACTTTGAAAAGGAAATTCAAAAACTGCCATACATATTCAAAGACCCGCACACACTTGACAAGAAAATTGATGTAAAGAAACTTCAATTCGGCTCTAAGATTGACAAGGACAGTTCAACAAAAAGAGAAGAGCTTTTTACAGTTAAGGAAATTATCAGCCCTGAAAAAATTCGTTTAAGTAACGATTTGACGGTAAAACTTATAGGAGTTAAAGAAGACCCGATAATTAACGGCAAAGCGACATCGTTCCTGATTGAAAAAACAAAAGGGAAGCGAGTATTTTTAAAATACGACAATGTAAAACACGACAGCGAAAACAACTTGCTTTGCTATCTCTACCTTGAAAACAAAACATTCATCAATGCTCATTTAATCAAAAACGGTTTGGTGCAAGTGGACAGCGATATTGATTTCAAATACAAAGACAAATTTTTAAATCTCTTGCGACAAAACAATGGCTAAAGAATGGATTTTAAATAGTGCGATGAATCGCTTCCAACTGAATTTTAAAAGAAATGTTGGACCAACTTCCGAATCAATACGAAAATGTTCACCGAAAAGTCTTGATGAATGGCGTGAGTATTATTTTAGTAATGTGAAATCCAAAGAACACATCATTGAACTTGGAAAAAAGCTCTACACTAAAATTACTGAAGTAATTCAGGCAGAAGTTGCTGACGTAACTGAGCAAGATTGTGTTGACTATATGATGCAACTTGTGATTGACAGAACTTATGACGGTTACGTTACTGAAATTCAAACTATCTATGGGCAACTTCAAGGCATATTGAAAGTAAAAATAGAGCCTGCACCAGACGAGTGGGACAGATTATTCAATGTTGATTTTTTCATAAAAGTTGGTGAAAAATTTATTGGACTTCAAATTAAACCTGTTTCATTTGGTAGCGGTGCTCAACTGCCTGAAATTTTCAAAGAGAAAAACATTCAAGAAGAAACGCACAAGCAATTTACAGAAGGATTTGGCGGAAAAGTTTTCTACATCTATTCAATAAAGAACGGGGAGAAAAAGGAAATCTATAACAAAGAAGTTATTGACGAGATAGCAGCAGAAATAAAACGACTGACGAAGTGAGAACAAGAGCCACATCCGCCAACATCGGTTTGCCGCAATGGGGGTTGACGTGGTTAATTCAAGTGCAGTACTTCTATCAAAGTTCGTGCTTGTGTGAAGTGCAGTGCTTCTAAATCCCCCACTGCGGCAAGCCGAAAACCGTTGCAAGCAATTATATGAGCGACTTCATTATTCATTGTTTCATTAAGTTTGGAAGCAAGGCGACAATTACTGATTTATTTGAAAACGGGACAATTTATTGTAACCCAGTTCAGTATTTCAAGACACTCGAAGACAAGTTTCGTGGAGACAATTATGAAGGCGCAAGTTACATTCATAATTTACCACCAGGACAATTCAGGATTTCAATAGCAGGAAAGCCAATTGACAGAGACTTCAATTACTTGAACTTACACTTAAAAGAAAGTTACGACAAGACACTTGGCAACATTTACAGTCTATACTGTTTGTCATCAAAAATACTTCGTGGCGACAAACCTGTAACAATTGACAAACGAATCAAAGATTTTGGCGACACAGCATTACTTATAAAAGACAATCCAAAATTTTTGACACTTATTGAAAAAGCATTAGAGAAAAAAAAGCTAAAATATTTTCACGGGCTTGTTGAGTATTACGACAGACACATTTACACAGGTAAAGTTGATGTTTTTAATAAGCCATCGGAATATGCTTATCAAAATGAGTTCAGGATTTATATTCGACGTCGCAGTGACGAACCATTTAAAATACAAATAGGAAGCCTCAAAGACATAGCAGAAATGTATTCAGCAAATGAGTTTATCGACACATTTGAGGCGACAGAGAAAAAATAACTGCTTGCAACAAGAGGTTTTGTACAAGTTGGGCAGACGGAATAAACCTCAACATTTGTGCTAGTATTTGGCTTTAGTTTCAGTGTTCCAGAACGCTATTAATCAATGAATAAAACATCAGCAATATTGCAATCATCAACTTCGGTTACAGGCAGACAGTTCGCTATTTCCCAACCTGCACAAAGCCGTGAACGTTACCGGCAACCGTGCGAAACCGACAGTGCAACCATTGACGAGAGTTTTATTAGACGCTGAATGACTGTCCCCCATCGGGACTTTTAACTAAGCGACAGTTTAACTTTCAACTTTTGTTCTTTTATTTCAGTTCATTAACGGGGGACAGTAATTCAGGTCTGACAGGACTTGGTTAACGACTAAACAGACAATTTCGGACGACTGACAATAACGCTTCAGCAGACATAAATATTTAGCGACAAGTATGAGCAACATTGAGATAAGAAAAGTAACAACTAACGACCTTGACGAATTGCAAAAAATCGGCAGACTGACATTTTACGAAACATTCGCTTCGGGCAACACGGAAGAAAATATGAATAAATATCTTGACGAAGCTTTTTCGTTTACTAAACTGTCGACAGAACTTAGCGACAACAACGCTGAGTTTTATTTCGCAACAATTGATAACAAAGTAATCGGTTATTTAAAACTGAATTTCGGACAATCACAGACAGAGTTGAAAGACAACAAAGCTGTTGAAATTGAAAGAATTTATGTGCTGAAAGAATATCACGGAAAAGGCGTAGGACAAATGCTTTACGACCAAGCAATTAAAATCGCAAGACAGAAAAACGCTGACTATGTTTGGCTTGGTGTATGGGAAGAAAATCCGAGAGCGATAAACTTTTACAAGAAAAACGGTTTTGTAGAGTTTGACAAACACATTTTCAAGTTAGGCGATGACGAACAAACCGACATAATGATGAAACTTAAACTTAATGAAAACGAATGACAAGAACGGCAGCCGGTAACAGCGGTTTGGCGTAATGGCGGGTGCAGTGCTTCGTATGACAGTTTTGTGGTAAGTTCATGTGTAGTTCTTCGATTGAACTTTTGTGCTAAAAATCCGCCACTTCGCCAAGCCGTGTTCGTTGGTTGCAATTAAAGACTGTATATGGCTACTAAAATCATAATTTATTATTTCTTGACCTTATATCCTTTCTATTGTTTATCTCAAAATATTGACAAAACTGATACAACAAAAAGAATTGACACGACATATTTTTTACAGAGCGATACACTTTTTTCAAATGCAGGGTTTTATATTTTTATTGGACAAAAACTTTATGCGGGTAAAGGAAGTCAGGAAGACGACTGTTATCAAACCATTTCGTTTAAATCATTTTTGGCTTTTCCTTTATGGTTTATGCGACAGAAAGAAATTGAAAATAATTATGAATATCAATCAGATCCTTCAAGACGAGACGCTGACAAAGTGAAAGAAACACTCTCCGACGGTAAAGAGCTAATCGTTACCGAAATAAAAAGAAAAAAGGGACCAAAAGGAACACATTGGTATCAAATCTTTTTAAAAGACACTGAAAAAATATTGTCTTATAAATATTCTTGTTCAATTGTTGATGCTATAAGACTAAAAGAAATAAAATTGACAAAATAAACTGCAACCAACAAAACATTTGCGTTATTGCGGTGCGACAGAATAAGCAATGAACTTTTTATCTTTAATAAACTAAACAATTAATTCAACAACATATTTTAAAATACCGCACAACGCAAATGCGCAAACGTTAGTGGCAATGCGATGTGACAGTTTAAACTTAATAGTGACATAATTCATGATCCTCACTTTTCTTGACATACCTGTTATATTCGGTCTAAGTATTGAAGTATATTTTATTCTTCTC